>JGI24708J26588_10003837_pt1 | contig 10664 bp, 4 predicted proteins | sample BioPla1DNA2_FD_26588 | JGI IMG/M metagenome (IMG submission 26588) | reverse complement strand
GCCTGCTCTACAGGATCGCCCGGCTGCTGGGCGACGTCCAGGCACTTTCCAGCGGTGACCCGCAGAAGGTGGCCAAGAGAGCCGCCCGCCGCATCACCGGCCGGGCAACCGGCAGAGCCATGCGCAAGTTGTTCAAATGAAATCTAAGTGCTGACCAGTAACCGCTTCTTGTCATCCTGAGCGCAGCGAAGAATCTCCGCATTGGGAGAGGGCTCCGCCAGTTCCGGTCGTTATGTACTCACATTATCCGGGGTTTGCATTCAAGCCTCCAAGTTACTGAGTTGTTGCGTCAAGGGCAGAAACTAGCGCAAGCCGGCGGATTCCTAATGCTTAATGAAGGGATTTTAGGCGCATTCAAAGAAATGTTCCGAAAGCAGGATATTTTGTCTTCAAATAAAAGGGGTATGGTCTCTATGGAGAATTTATTTTTTAAAGCGCCTATCCTCAACTCACCCTACGAATATCCCTCTCGACACTGGGAGCTTGACGAACAGGGTCAGCCGACTCAAAAAATAATCGAGAACCGCCGTATGGCCGAGTTTATAACGCCCATCCCAAAACCAAAAAAACGCAGAGCGGATCAGCAGCGGATCATATTTGACGAGGGCAAAGGTCTATCTACCGAGGAACAACAGTATGATCCCACGCCGATGATCAATGCCCTTCGACGTCATGTGGATAAATGGCGGAGCATACCGAATCCTGCTGACTGGAAGGTTACACCTGAAACCGCACGCTTGTTAAAACACTGGAGGCATCACCGTTTTAACAACATCAGACCCTTTTTCTGTCAAGTTGAGGCCGTGGAAACGGTGATCTGGTTGACAGAGGTGGCACCAAGGTCCGGCAATGCCGGCAAAACTTTTCTCGATCACCTCAAAAAAGCGAATGCCGAGGCCAACCCCGAACTGATGCGCCTGGCTTTGAAAATGGCTACCGGCGCCGGCAAGACCACGGTTATGGCCATGCTGATCGCCTGGCAGACGATCAATGNGGTGCGCCGGCCCAACAGCAAAAATTTTACCCGCGGCTTTCTGGTGGTAACTCCCGGGCTGACGATCAAAGAACGGCTGCGCGTGCTTAAGCCCAATGACCCCGACAGCTACTATCAGGAACGCGAATTGGTCCCCAACGACCTGCTCGGTGTTTTGCATCAGGCCAAAATATTCATCACTAATTACCATGCTTTTAAGCTGCGCGAAGTCTTGGAGCTGTCCCGGGGCGGCCGCTCTTTGCTGCAGGGCCGTGGTGAAGAACTGAACACGCTTGAAACAGAGGGACAGATGCTCCAGCGAGTTATGCCCGATCTGCTGGGTCTGAAAAACATCATGGTGTTTAATGATGAAGCGCACCATTGTTATCGCGAAAAAGCTGATCATGATGATGAGGGTGAGTTAAAAGGGGACGATCGAAAGGAGGCCAAGAAAAATCTTGAGGCAGCTCGCCTCTGGATCAATGGGCTGGAGGCAGTCAACCGTAAATTGAAAATTTCACGCGTCCTTGATCTTTCAGCGACGCCGTTTTTCCTAAGGGGTTCGGGATACGCTGAAGGCACCCTTTTCCCCTGGACCATGAGCGACTTTTCACTTATGGATGCCATCGAGTGCGGTATTGTCAAGCTGCCCCGGGTGCCCGTCGCCGACAATATTCCTGGTGGTGAGATGCCTAGATTCCGAAATCTTTGGGCGCACATCCGTAAAAAGATGCCCCGAAAAGGCCGCGGTAAGGCCAAATTTCTGGATCCCCTGAGCCTGCCTGTGGAGTTGCTCACCGCGCTGGAAGCACTCTACGGGCATTACAAAAAGACCTTTGACCTCTGGTCAGAAAGCGGTATCGAAGNCCCCCCTTGTTTCATTGTTGTCTGCCAGAATACATCAATATCCAAACTTGTTTATGACTATATTTCTGGGCATTTCCGGGAAAACGATGATGGTTCGGCTACCCTTGAGAACGGCCGCCTGGCGCTTTTCCAAAATTATGATGAATACGATAGGCCCTATCCTGTTCCCCGCACTTTGCTTATCGACAGCGAGCAGCTTGAATCGGGTGAGCCCTTGGATCGCAATTTTCGCAAAATGGCCGCCGATCCCATTGAACGCTTTCGCCGCGAAATCATTCAGCGTACAGGCGATCGACAACAGGCAGAAAACCTGAGCGATCAGGATCTGCTGCGTGAAGCGATGAACACTGTGGGTAAGACAGGTCGCCTGGGTCAGTCGATCCGCTGTGTTGTTTCCGTTTCCATGCTCACCGAGGGTTGGGACGCACAGAATGTGACCCATGTGCTGGGGGTGAGGGCTTTCGGCACCCAGCTGCTCTGCGAACAGGTCATCGGCCGGGCTCTGCGCCGGCAATCTTACGATATAAATGAAGAAGATTTATTTGACGTTGAGTATGCTGATGTCCTGGGGGTTCCCTTTGATTTTACGGCCAAGCCCGTCATCGCGCCGCCGCAGCCGCCTCGCGAAACGATCCAGGTCAAGGCGGTGCGGCCAGAACGGGATCACCTTGAAATTACATTTCCCCGTGTTGAAGGCTATCGAGTAGCACTGCCGGAAGAAAGGCTTACCGCGTCATTCAACGAAGACTCCATCCTGGAGCTAACCCCTGATCTGGTCGGCCCTTCCATTACNCGGGACGAAGGTATTATTGGCGAAGGCGTAGACCTCACATTGAAACATACCGGCGATTTGCGACGCTCTACTCTTCTCTATAATTTAACCGAACGCCTTCTCTACACTAAATGGCGGAATCCTGGAGAAGCACCCAGGCTTTACCTTTTTGGACAGCTAAAACGGATCACCAGGCAGTGGCTCGATCACTGCCTGGTCTGCAGCGGAGGAACTTATCCGGCCCAGTTGATGTACCTTTCCCTGGCCGATATGGCCTGTGAACGCATTACCGCTGCTATTACCCGCTCCCTGATTAATGGGCGACCGGTCAAAGCTGTACTCGATCCCTACAATCACACCGGATCCACCGTCTATGTTAATTTCAACACCTCTAAGAAAGGCCGCTGGGAAACCGATGCACGGCGCTGCCATATCAACTGGGTGATCCTCGACAGCGACTGGGAGGCTGAATTTTGCAGGGTGGCTGAATCCCATCCACGAGTGATCGCCTACGTTAAAAATCACAATCTCGGTTTCGAGGTGCCCTACCGCTACGGGCCGGAGGTGCGGCGCTATCTTCCCGATTTTATAGTGCTCGTTGACGATGGTTGTGACGATCCGCTGCACCTCATCGTGGAGATAAAGGGCTACNGGCGAGAGGATGCCAAGGAGAAGAAAGCCACCATGGAGACCTACTGGGTCCCTGGGGTGAATAATCTTCGGCGGTACGGACGCTGGGCCTTTGCCGAGTTTACCGAAGTTTACCGGATCGAGTCTGATTTCGAGGCCAGGGTGGAGTCAGAGTTCAACAAGATGATCGATTCCGCTGTCGCCGGGGCGCCGGTGAAGGAGGATTAAAATGTCCAGCAAAAATAAGGGTAAAACCATCGAGACGCTTACTCACGACGAGGCTTCGCGCAAAAATATACCCACAGCCGAGTATCAGTCGGTGATGGAGAAAGAGGATCAGAGCCCTATCCGCATCGCTTATGAACGCCGCAACCGTGATCTCGACCCGCAGTTAGTGTGGCGGGGCAAGGATGAGCAGGACTGGTCCGACCTGGTTGTGGATGTACCCCCGCTTTTCATCCAGGAGAAGGTCCATCCGAAGGTTCTCATCGATGATCTGATGCGCCGCACCAGGGAGAATGTTAAGCCTGAAGAAGAGCAGCCCAGTCTTTTTGACGATTTTAATGGCCTCCCTGAAGCAGCTAAAACCGAGTTCTACCAGCATGATGCCAACTGGAGCAACCGGATGATCCTCGGCGACAGTCTACAGGTGATGGCCTCGCTGGCCGAGCGGGAGGGCCTGCGCGGCCAGGTCCAGTGCATCTATTTTGACCCGCCCTACGGGATCAAATTCAATTCCAATTTTCAGTGGTCCACCACCAGTCGGGATGTGAAAGACGGCAGGGTTGATCATATCACCCGCGAACCGGAACAGGTGAAAGCCTTTCGGGACACCTGGCGGGACGGGATTCATTCTTATCTGACTTACCTGCGAGACCGGCTGACAGTGGCGCGGGATCTGTTGTCGGAGAGCGGCTCGATTTTTGTACAGATCGGTGATGAGAATGTGCACCGGGTGCGGGCGCTGATGGATGAGGTATTTGGAGAAAGTAATTTTGTAAGCGAAATAATTTTCACTAAAACGCGATCCTTAGTTTCGTCTGATTTTGTTACAACGATCTGTGATTACATCCTTTGGTACGCAAAGAATAGAGAGTCTGCAAAAAACAAGATGCGTAAAGTATTTACGGTTAGACAAAATGAAGATCTTGCATCTCATTACGAAGGATCTGATGGGAGGGTTTTAACAAGGGGCGAATACGAGAATATGTGTTTTGGGACTGAGCAGTTAAATTTTTGTGAGCGTTATGAACCATTCAAATCAGATGACCTAATTAGAACTGCAAATCCCCTTATATCAGTAGAATGGCAAGGGAAAATGATAGAAGGTCGCTTTCGCACTAGTGAAATAGGCATGCGCCGTGCACTAATGGCCAACAGAATTCTGTTTACCAAAAACAGCGTCCGATATAAGTTCTTTTTAAAAGATTTTCCCGTATCACCGCTTAATCATCTTTGGGGTGATACGATTGGGTCGCAAAACATAGTATACGTTGTGCAAACAAACGAAAAAATTATTCAACGTTGTGTGTTAATGGTAACCGATCCGGGCGATCTAGTTTTAGATCCCACGTGTGGATCGGGTACAACTGCTTATGTTGCTGAGCAATGGGGCCGTCGCTGGATCACCATCGACACTTCTCGCGTAGCCCTCGCCCTTGCTCGGGCCCGGCTTATGGGGGCCCGCTATCCCTATTACCTACTCGCCGATAGCCGCGATGGGCAACTCAAGGAGGCAGAGCTAGCGGGAGTTGAGCCCTCCCCGCTTCCTGTCCGCAGCGATATACGGCAGGGCTTTGTCTATGAACGGGCACCTCATATCACATTGAGACTAATAGCTAATAATGCGGAAATTGATATTATTTGGGACAAGTTTCAGGAGATGCTCGAACCGCTCCGTAAAAAAATGAACCAGGCAATGGGTGAGCAATGGGAGGAATGGGAAATACCCCGTGAGACTGATGACAGCTGGCCGGAAGAAGCAAGGTCAGTCCATGCCCGCTGGTGGGAAGAGCGCATTAAGCGGCAAAAGGAGATCGATGCCTCCATTGCCGCCAAAGCCGACTATGAATACCTTTACGACAAGCCGTACGAGGATAACAAAAAAGTCCGTGTGGCCGGGCCTTTCACTGTAGAGAGCCTCTCTCCCCACCGCGTTCTAGGAGTTGACGAAGACGATGAACTCATTGATGGGGTGGGTGATACAGACGAGGGTTACGGTCCGGAGCAGGATTTTGTCCAGATGATCCTGGAAAATCTGAAGACTGCTGGGGTGCAGCAGGCCCATAAAGGGGACAAGATCATTTTTTCATCCATCACACCCTGGCCGGGCAATCTTGTCTGCGCCGAGGGGCGCTACACAGAAGGTGATGAGGATTCGGCTGTGGAGAAACGCGCCGCCATTTTTGTCGGCCCCGAATTCGGCACTGTCTCCCGGCCCGATCTAGTTGCCGCCGCTCGCGAAGCGGGCGATGCGGATTTTGATGTGCTTATTGCCTGTGCCTTCAACTACGATGCGCACTCTACCGACTTTAACAAGCTGGGCCGTATTCAGGTACTCAGGGCTCGCATGAACGCAGACCTGCATATGGCTGAAGATCTGAAAAATACCGGCAAGGGCAACCTCTTTGTCATCTTCGGTGAACCGGATATTGACATCCTTGATGCCGGCGAAGAGCAGATTCAGGTGAAAATCAACGGGGTAGATGTTTTTCACCCAGCAACCGGAGAGGTTCGCAGCGATGGCCCCGACGGCATTGCCTGTTGGTTTATCGACACCGACTATAATGAAGAAAGTTTCTTTGTTCGCCAGGCCTATTTCCTTGGCGCCAACGATCCCTACCGATCCCTCAAAACCACCCTGAAAGCAGAGATAAACAAAGAAGCCTGGTCTACCTTGCACAGCGACACCTCCCGCCCTTTCGATAAACCCAAAACCGGTAGCATCGCCGTCAAAGTAATCAACCACCTCGGCGACGAAGTGATGAAAGTATTCCGGGTGCAATAAACGCTTTTGGGGGGCAAAGAACTGATATGGCTACTGAAATCAAAACCTGGGAAATTATCAACGATGAACTTGTTGAAATTGATGTTTCACTGTGTGACAAAGATAAAAAAGAGAAAGATCATCTTGAGAAATGGATTAAAACCAATCCTAAAATATTGGGCGATGATATTCTGATTATCGGGGAACAGGTCTACACAAGATCGGGGCCTCTAGATTTTCTTGGCGTGGACAACTCTGGCAACGCGGTAATAGTTGAACTGAAAAGGGACAAATTGCCTAGAGAATGCCTTGCCCAGGCAATTGATTATGCCTCCGATGTGGCCACATGGGATATTGATAGGTTAAGCGAAATATGTATGCAGTATCGTGGCCAACCACTTTATGATTTCATATCTGATAATTTCGTTGGTGTAGAGGTAGATGANTTTGTAATTAATAAAGCGCAAAGNCTTTTGTTGGTGGGNTTTTTGATCGAGGAACCGCTGACCAGAATGATCAAATGGCTCTCAGAATACTACGACATAGGTATTAATGCCATCATTCTAAAATATGTTCACACCACCTCAGGAAATGAACTGATAGCGAAGACAGCCATAATATCTGAGGAAATCGAAAGGGAAAAATCGGATAAGAGAAGATTTAAAATAGCGATGTCCGATGAACCTGGGAGCTATACAGTTGAAGATTTGAAGGAGCTTCTAATGAAGTATTTAGGCGGCAATTTATGGTCGGCAAAAAGGATGAAAAACNTCATGCTGCCGCTGTTGCAAAGAAATAAGAAANTTACCAGAGAAGAATTNAAAAGGGAATTTGTGCGGTTGGATGAAGCAAAAGACGAGGCGCAAGCGGGTCAGTTTATNTCTTTGATATCCAATCAGCTGGGTCAAAAGGCCAAAGATTATTTGCGACAACTAATTAGCTATGAGTATCCCAACTACAGTTGGGAGAAGGACAATTTTATCATTAATGAGGAATACAGAGGGTTGTTGGAAGAGATATTAAACGAGCTCAACGCCAATAGTTAACTGTTTGCGTTCGGAGTTGATATCATCTGGGACATTGTAAATATGAATTAATTTTACTGGTGGGCTTGGGTTATTCATGAAGGTGGTGTTACAGCGTTGCAATTCCGCATTGCCGACACGTTTACTGACAGTCTTTCCNGGCTGACCGGTGAGGAGCAGAAGGCCGTCAAGACCACCGCCTTTGATCTGCAGATGAACCCGGCTAACCCCGGCATGCAATTCCATAGAGTTAACCGGGCTCGTGACAGGCGTTTCTGGTCGGTCCGGGCCAGCGATGACATCAGGCTGATCGTTCACAAAACCGAATCATCTTTTCTGCTCTGCTACGCCGGCCACCATGATCAGGCTTATGGCTGGGCCGAGCGCCGCAAGCTTGAAACCCACCCCAGGACCGGCGCCGCTCAGCTGGTTGAGATCCGGGAGATGGTTAGAAAGATTACTGTACCCCAGTATGTTACACCCGGGGAAAAACCTATCCTGTTTGCTAATGTTACAGACGATACCCTGCTGAGCTATGGTGTACCGGTGGAATGGCTGCAGGAAGTACGTGAGGCCGATGAAGATACCGTGTTGGAATTGGCTGAACATCTGCCAGCTGAAGCCGCTGAGGCTCTGTTGAACCTGGCTATTGGTGCAGACCCCGAAATAGTTTCACCTGTTCCTGCTGGAATTGATCCTTTTGAGCACCCTGATGCCAGGCGGCGTTTCAGGGTTCTGGCCAACGAAGAAGAATTTCAACGTGTTCTGGAATACCCCTGGGATAAATGGGCTATATTCCTTCACCCGGCTCAGAGGCAACTGGTCGAAGGCGATTACAGTGGCCCGGTGAGGATCTCCGGCTCCGCCGGTACAGGTAAAACTATTGTTGCTTTACATCGGGCCGTATATCTGGCCCGAAACAACCCCGAGTCCAGAATACTGCTGACCACATTCTCCGATACCCTAGCTAGGGCTCTGAAATATAAAATGAAAAGCTTGATCAGCAATGAACCACGCATCGCCGAGCGCCTGGAGGTTTACTCTTTGGATACCGTTGGTCATAGGCTCTACGAATCAAATTTCGGCCATGCCAACATTGCCAACCGGAAATTAATCGAGGGGATTGTCCTGGAAGCACTGCAGAAATACAGGGGCCAAAACTTGAGCTTACGTTTCCTGGTAACGGAATGGGAGGAAATTGTGGATGCCTGGCAGCTGAAGAATTGGCCATCATATCGTGATGTTCTTCGCCTGGGCCGGAAACGGCGGTTACCAGAAAAATACAGAAAGGATCTTTGGCAGATCTTTGAATACATTCAAAACCAGCTTGAATCGCGAAACCAGATAACTTCAGCCGGAATTTACAGCCGGCTGACCTCCCGGTATGAAAAGAGCGATAAACTGCCCTTCGATTATGTTGTGGTGGATGAAGCGCAGGATGTGAGCGTTGCCCAGTTGCGTTTTCTAGCTGCAATAGGTGGGGGCCGTCCAGACAGCCTTTTCTTTACCGGCGATCTGGGACAGCGCATATTTCAGCTCCCTTTTTCGTGGAAAGCACTGGGAGTTGATATCCGCGGTCGATCGAGAACGTTGCGTATCAATTACCGGACATCACATCAGATCAGAATGCATGCAGACAGGCTGCTTGATCCACAGTTGTCAGATGTGGATGGAAATGCAGAATTGAGAGATAACACCATCTCGGTCTTCAATGGATGCGCGCCTTTGATTATGATCACGGATAACGAAAATGATGAAATTGATACGGTGGGATGCTGGATAGAGGATAGAGTCAAAGAAGGCGTGAAGCCGCACGAGATCGGCGTTTTTGTGCGCTCACCAGCCGAATTGAAGCGTGCCTGTGACGCAGTTCAGAAGGCGAATTTGCCATACAGGGTGCTGGATGAAAATATTGAAACAGCTGCCGGCTATCTTTCGGTAAGCACCATGCACCTGGCCAAAGGGTTGGAATTCCGTGCAGTGGCGGTGGTGGCATGCGATGATGAAGTCATTCCGCTACAGGCGCGCATGGAGGCGGTAGGCGACGCTGCGGATCTGGAGGAGGTTTACAATACCGAACGCCATCTTCTGTATGTGGCCTGCACTAGGGCGAGGGATCATCTGCTGATCACCGGTGTTGAGCCGGCATCGGAATTTATAGATGATATGGACTATGGCAACCATGGAAAGGGTGCGTGAAGCCTTCATAGAGTATGAATTGAACAAATTCTGGGGGTGGTGATTTTTGTTTGATGACTCTTTTCTCAATTTCTTGAGGGATGAATTTCCGGAGCAGCTTGGAGAGATCAATACAGCGATGAATCTGCTGATAGATTCGATAGACGAAACAGCAGCAGCTGTTGCTGCCAGGGGCAATGAACTATCTCAGGACAAGGAATTTAAAGAAGCTGCAGTAATGATGTCCAGGGCTGCTGAGTTGCAGAAGATTTCCCAGAGAATAAAAAGCTATACGGATATATTTGAACTAGAAGAAGTGACCCTGGTATCTGAAGATGAAGCGATCGAGGACATCGAAAAAAAGATACCAAATTATAGCGACTACGAGGTTGATGTTTCCGCAGTCCACACACTGCANGAGAACTTTGTCCATAAAAGGCCCCATGCCTTTGAATTGAGGGGTCGAAAGGTGTATGTCACCAAATGGAAAGAGATGTTCCTGGAAACATGCAATATTCTCGCCGAAATCAACCCCGATCGTATCAGCAGGTTTCCGGACAACCCCAGATTCAACGGAAGGAAATCACAATATTTTAGAGCCAAAGATCCTGGGATGATGAGATCACCGCTCAAGCTTGATCGTCTTGATATGTACGTGGAGACCAATTTCAGTGCCAATGACTTTCGAAACCTGATCATCAAGATGATCAAAGATTATGGGATTCCAGCAGCGGAGTACAAGATTTATCTGCGTGCGGACTACACAGGGTTGCATTGGAAAAAGGAAGGCGCCGATGAAAAAGCCGGTAAGGAGCAAACGGATAAAAATAAAACCGCGGCTCACGAGGAATCAATGATAATTGACATCACTGGCGATTGTATGGATCGTGTAAGCGAACATTTAAAAAAGACCTTGGTAAAACATACCCCGGCCATATACAGAACTCATGATAGGAGAACAACTGTTGTCTGCCTGGCATCAAGGGGAAGGGATATCGGGGAACGCATTGAATACTGGTTTGGGCTACGCATAAAGCAAAGAGAAGCGCTTGAAAGCGGTGGAGAATCGTATATAGCACTTGGGTGCGGGTCAAAAAATAGGATTGTTCTGGTGCCATTTTTAAAATTTCGCCATCGCCTTGATGATATGAACACAACGGGCAAAGGGGAAGGGATCAGGCATTGGCACATCGAGGTTGTAGAAGAACAGGATAACTACAGGTTGCGTCTTAA
>JGI24708J26588_10003836_pt1 | contig 10664 bp, 9 predicted proteins | sample BioPla1DNA2_FD_26588 | JGI IMG/M metagenome (IMG submission 26588) | reverse complement strand
GGAAAGACCAGCGTAAAGCAAAGGCAGAGAGCCATAATCATTCGTAAACTTCTACTTTTCACAAAAACCCTCCTTAGCTTCGTACTAATAATCATACGCGACTGGACTGGGAAACTTTCTCCAATATAAGTTTCTTGGATTCAACCATTAAGGTATTTATGCCAGTCTTCCTAGATAATATTAACATTTAATTACCAGTCTGTGCATAGTTTATAGAGGAATCATATTACATGAGAAAACATTCACTATAAAGGAGTTGGGAAAATTATTGTAGAAGATATAATAAAATTGATAGAATAATCAATCTTTTTGCACCCCGGTAACTGCTTTTGCGACGAACGCTAACCATTGTCATGTCATGATCACTACTTTCTAATTGCAACGTTGTCATCATTTTCATACTCATTTATCTGAACAGAGTTCGACAAGGCTGAACGAAAGGAGGCTAGGATTCGGTATTTCTAAGAGAATCTGCAATTGTGAGGTAAGGAGGTTGATAGGATGCCTGGTGGAATGCAGTTGAAAACCGAGGTCTTGGCTACCTCTGCCTGCGCCCTGTGCGGAGCATGTCTGGATTGGTGTCCTTATTTGAAGAACATGGAGGATCATCTGGTTTTAAGCTTCGACTGTCCGGTGCAAGAGCACGGGCGCTGTTACTCAGTGTGCCCTCGCACCTTTACGGATTGGCAGGCTGTGAATGAACATTTCCTGGCGGGTATTCCTTATGATGCGGATATCGGCGCTTTTCAAACTGTTTATCGGGTAAAAGGCCGCCAACCCTTGGGAGAACAGCAGGATGGAGGTACGGTAAGTACTCTCCTGCAGACTGCTTTGCTGGAGAAAATGGTGGATGCTATGTTGGTGACCGGTCATGAGGATGGGCTGACACCATTGCCCTTCCTGATGGAAGATGCCGGAGATATTCAAAAAGTGGCTGGATCTCGTTTTTTGGCAAGCCCTGGTTTGAGAAAAATAATAGAAGCCCGGGAGAAGGGCATTGAAAAACTGGCGGTAGTAGGACGCCCCTGCCAGGTGCAAGCCTTGCGCAAGATGGAATACAATAAGCCTCCTGAAGTCCCGGCTCTGGATGTGTTAAGTATTGGCTTGTTCTGCATGTGGTCTCTGGCCTGGTCTTTCAAGGATTACCTGGCTCGCACCTATCCGGGAATTACTTTCTCGCGAATGGCGATCCCTCAGCATGGCGTTGAATTGATCAGTAATGAAGGCACCAAACAAGTATCCTTGGAGGAGATCAAGGAGTACATAAGGCCCGGCTGTGCTTATTGTTTGGATATGACTGCGGAGTTGGCTGACATTTCGGTGGGGGCTTTTGAACCGGCGCCGGGGTGGAATACGGTGCTGGTGCGTAGTGAGCGGGGGAAAGACTTGCTGGAGAGAGCACGTTCCCGTGACTTATTGCAGGTGGAGGAGTATCCGCCCGAGGAATTGAATCGCTTGCGGCAGGCCTCCCGTAACAAAAAGGCTCGGGGGCTAAGCATGATCAAACAGGCCGCTGACCAGCAGAGGTTTGCCCCCTTTATTGATATGTCTCAGTCGCCTTACCAAGAAATTATCGCCGAATCATCAGGAAAGGAGGGGTTCTGATGGAATGGATGGTCACTGCCAATGAACCGGGCAAAACCTATTTGATGCAGGGAAATGAAGCCATTGTCCGTGGTGCTCTAGAAGCCGGCATTCGCTTTGCGGCGGCTTATCCTGGTTCACCCTCTTCAGAAATCATGACCATGCTGGGCCATGTGGCTGATGATATGGATATTTACGCGGAATGGTCTACTAATGAAAACTGTGCTTTTCAAGCTTGCATGGGTGCTTCCATGGGGCGGGTGCGATCCTTGTGTGTTGTAAAACAAAATGGGCTTTTGACCCTGGGAGATTCACTCCATACCGCCGGTCTGTCAGGTTGCAAAGGCGGCGTTGTCTTACTGGTAGCCGATGATCCCAATGCTCATTCCAGTACCAATGAATTTGATTCCCGTCATCAAGCTCGAGCTGCCGGGATACCAATGCTGGAACCGGCTACTTTCCAGGAAGCCAAAGACATGATGATCTATGCTTTTGAACTGTCAGAGCAATTGCAGCAAGTGGTTATGGTGCGCAGTGTTACCCGTATTTGCCATGGCCGCGGCAATGTCACCCTGGGAGAACTGCCAGCCAGTCCTAGTCAACCTTTGCCCATCGGGGAGTGGGATAAACTGATATCCATAAACTGGTTTCACGACCTCCAGTTTACCAAACTGGATCAGGCTCAGGCTGCCTTTGAGGAAAACCCCTTCAACTGGTATACCGGACCGGAAGAGCCTGAGCTGTTGGTAGTCACTTCCGGTACTGGTTGGCTGTATAGTGTGGAGGCAGTAGATGCTCTTAAACTGGGTGATCGGGTCGGAATCTTAAAACTAGGGACTACTTACCCTCTGCCGGAAAAGTTTGTGCTTAGATATTTGGAGAAGACTAGCCGGGTACTGGTAGTGGAGGAAGTGGATCCGGTATTGGAATTAAACGTGGCCAACGTCATCGCTCACAATCCAGGGCTAAATGTGAGCCTATATGGGCGTTATCAGAAGAGTGCCCTACCTCAGTCTTTTGAACTGAATCCGGATGTGGTCATTGCTGCTCTGGCCTCGTTGATGGGTATTGAGTATCAGGCACCCCAGACGGGTGAAGTCCCGGCTGATGCTGTAGTCAACATCCCAGCTAGAGATCTTACCTTCTGTGCTGGTTGTCCTCATCGGGCCTCATTCTTCTTGCTGAAACAAACCCTGCGCATCCATGAGAGCAATGGTGTGGTTATGGGAGATATCGGCTGTTATACCATGGGTGGTAATCGGGCTGGACATTTCCTGCTGCAGTCCATAGCTTGTATGGGTGCTGGAATTAACATGGGAGAAGGCTTAGGACACCTGAGTCGTTTTGGATTTGAACAGCCGGTAGTGGCTTTAGCCGGTGACTCTACCTTTTTCCATTCCTGTTTACCGGGATTGGTCAATGCCCGCTATCACGATGCCAATATGCTGTTTGTGATCCTGGACAACTCAGCTACGGCCATGACGGGTTTCCAGCCTCATCCAGGTATTCCCCTCAACTGCATGGGCAAACCGGCCAATGCAATTTCCATAGAAAAAGTTGTTGAAGGCATTGGCTGCTCGGTAACGGTGGCTGATCCTTATGAGATCGAAGCCACTACCCAGCTGGTCTATGACCTGATCAAGCAACCAGGCCTGAAGGTATTGATCCTGCGCCAACCCTGTGCCACTTTGGCCGTGCGCACCAAAGGCCGCCGTAAAGTCTGGGTGGATCCTGACCTCTGCCGGGGTGATGAATGCGGCTGTGGGCGCTTCTGTAGTAAAACCTGGGGCTGTCCGGGCAATATTTGGGATTACGAGATCGGAAAAGCCAAAATTGACGAAGTGGTCTGCATCGGCTGCGGAGTGTGTGCCAGTCTCTGTCCGGCTGGAGCTATAAAGGTAGAAGGGGGGCAAGCCTGATGAGTGTGCAGCTTGGCAAAGATCCTCTTAATGTGGTCATCTGTGGTGTGGGAGGCCAGGGAAATATTCTGGCATCTGAATTGCTGGCCTCTGCCCTGGTGGAAAAAGGCTACTATACTACGGTAGGAGAGACTTATGGAGCATCCCAGAGGGGCGGTTCGGTTATGAGCCATGTGCGTATTTCGGCTCAAAAGCAGTACAGTGCCCTCATACCCCGGGGAGAAGCCCATATCATTATCGGGTTTGAACCTATTGAGACTTTGCGGGTAGCCAGGGAATACGCCAGTAAAATCACTAAAGTAGTCTTTGATCCTCGCCCCAACTATCCCCTGGGGGTATTGATCGGGGAGGCGGTCTATCCGGAAATAGATGCTATTGCCGCTGAACTCAAGTATTTATGTGGTTCAGTCCAGATATTAGAAGCCACCCGTCTGGCTCAGGAAGCCGGCAATGCTCAGGCCGCCAACATCCTGCTGATGGGAGCACTGACAGCTATGCCGGAAATACCTCTGCAGGCGGAAGACTATGTTCAGGTATTGAACCAGCGTTTTAAGGGTGAAGTATATGAACTGAATCAAACAGTATTCGACCTGGGCTTCAATAGTTTGGCTGTTTAGCAATCCTGTCCTGGGGCGGAAAACCGTCCCCAGGGGGGTCTACGAACCTCATTGTCCGAATATTCTGTAAACAAAAGGCCTTATACCTAAGGGGGGAATATAATGAGTGGATTAGTCAAGGATCTAGCTCGCCTGATCGGCGACAACAATGTGTTATTCCAACCCGAAGACCTTTTGGCTTATGCCAATGATGCTACTCACTACTTTAGGACTCAACTGCCGGACGCAGTGGTATTGCCGTCATCAACCCAAGAAATAGCCCGGGTGCAGGCTTATGCCTATGAGCACCAGATTCCGGTCACTCCCCGGGGAGCTGGCAGCGGCTTGTCGGGAGGAGCCACCCCGGTCAAAGGCGGTATTGTGGTAGACACCAAGCGCCTCAACCGCATTGTGGAGATCGATCGTGCCAACATGGTGGCCCAGGTGGAAGGCGGGGCAGTATTACAGAACTTCCACCGGGCCGTAGAAGAAAGAGGTCTCTTTTATCCGCCCGATCCCCAGAGCATGAGCGTCTGCACTCTGGGAGGCAATGTAGCCACTCGGGCGGGTGGACCCCGGGGGGTCAAGTATGGCACCACCGGAAACTATGTTACTGGTCTGGAAGTGGTGCTTCCAGATGGTTCCGTGATCAAAACCGGAGGCAAGTTTGTTAAACAGTCGGTAGGTTATGACCTTACTCATCTGATGACCGGTTCGGAAGGTACCCTGGGCATCATAACCGGGGTCACTGTTCGCCTCGTGCCCCTGCCCCCTGCTCATCGAACTGTGATAGTGGTGTGTGAGACCCTGGATCAGGCCGCAGAAATAGTATCGGAGATCATTGCCCGAGGCGCGGTACCATCCATGCTGGAATTCTTGATCAAACTAGCCATAACCGTTATGAATAATTATGTTTCACAGCCTCTGCCCACTGATGGAGAGGCATTTTTATTGATGGAAATGGACGGCACTCCGGCTCAGGTGGAAAGTGATGTTCAGACCATCAAGGAGATCTGCCGGGATATGAAAGCCCAGGAAGTGCTGGAGATCCTGGATGAGAAAGCCGCCCAGTCATACTGGAACGCCCGGTCCAATATATACCCTCTCATCATGACTATTTTTAACCGGTGCACCAGTGAAGACATTACCGTACCCCGCAGTCGCATACCGGATTTAGTAAGAGCCGTACAGGAAATCGCTGCTTCGGTAGGTATCATGATCGGGCTGGCTGGCCATGCCGGTGATGGCAATATGCATCCTACTGTTCTGCAGACNGANATAAATGANGAAATGGCAGCTAGAGCCAATAAGGCTATCGAATTGATGATACGCCGNGGTTTGGAATTGGGCGGCACCATTTCTGGCGAGCANGGTATAGGTATTCATAAACAGGAGTACCTGGCCTGGGAATTGGATCAGGTTCAGATCGAGCTGATGAAGCGGATCAAAGCCGCTTTTGATCCTCGCGGTATAATGAACCCCGGCAAAATATGGGTGGAAGGAGGGGCTCAGTAATGCTGAAACTGGAGAATTATGAGGCTATTATCAACAAGTGTTCTCACTGTGGGTATTGCCAGGCTACCTGTCCGGTTTACCTGGAGGATATGCTGGAAAGCCATGTGGCCCGCAACCGCCTTAATTTGATCAATCAGGTGTTGATCTTAAAGACAATGCCCTCCACTCCTCGGTTCAGAGAAATACTGGATCGCTGTCTGCTGTGTACCAACTGCACCCAGACCTGTTCCAGCAAAGTCCCGGTGGATGAGATAATCATTGCTGCCCGTGCTGAAACGGGTAAAAGCACCTTGGGCGGCCTAAAAAGCTTTGTCATGAGTAAAATGCTGCAACAGCGAGGCCTGACCGGTTTGATGGGCAAGGCTGGTTCATTGGTGCAAAAGATGGGTGTGGCCGCCCGGGAGATGCCCCAACTGGCCAGTAAACCCTTCAGTCAGATATATAGTGGGACTATCCCAGCTCAAGGAGAGCAGCGCGGCAGGNTAGCCTATTTTGTGGGCTGCGGCACCAATTTTCTCTATCCGGATACCGGCATAGCCACAGTTCAGGTGCTGACTCGTAATGGCTGGGAAGTGGTGATACCTGCTGGTCAGGTATGCTGTGGAATACCAGCTATGGCAGAGGGAGACCTGGCTGCCGCTCGGGAGATGGTGGCCACTAATCTGAATCTGTTCGATCTNGACAACGTGGATGCGGTCATTACCGACTGCACATCCTGCGGCATGATGATCAAGGAGAAATTCAGTAAAATGCTGAATCCGGAGGATCCGCTCCAGGAGAAAGCCCAGGCTTGGGCCGGTAAAATCTATGAAATAACTGATTTCCTGCAACAACAAGGTTTGAGTGATAGACCGGCTTCTTTATACGCCTCTTTTACCTATCATGTACCCTGTCACCGAGGCTGGTCCCCTACGGTCGTGGATGCGCCCCGAGAACTTCTGGGCAACCTTCCCGGTGCTGAACTGCGCGAGTTACCGGATCCCGAGAAATGTTGCGGGGCAGCGGGTACCTTTTTTATGGAACACCGTGATCTATCAGAGAGCATTCGCTCCCATCGGGTAGAGCAGATCGAGGCCAGTGAAGTCCAGACCGTGATCACCCAATGTCCGGTATGTCGCTTCTATCTTTCAGCAAGCCTCAACAGTCAGCAAGTGACTCATCCGGTCATCATGTTAGCTCAGGCTTATGAAAATGTTTCACAGGAGTAATGAAACCCGGTAATGGCTTGCTGGCTAAAAGGAGTGATTTGATGAGTAAGGTTTCTCTGTTTATTCCGTGTACGGTTGATGCAGTACTGGTATCAGTAGGGGAGTCGACTGTCCGGCTGTTGGCTCGACTGGGATTTGACCTACAATATCATGAAGAACAGACCTGCTGTGGACAGCCGGTCATTACTGCCGGGCATCTTGACCTGGCCCGGGATGCGGCCTGCCGCTTCATAAGTATTTTTGAAGAAGATGAAGTCGTGGTGAGCCCGTCGGGATCTTGTGTGAGTACCATTCGCCATGATTATCCACGTCTGTTTGAGGATGAGCCGGAGTGGCAGCGGCGAGCTGTTGAGCTGGGGCAGAGAGTCTATGAGCTGTCAGAGTTCTTAGTGGATGTGGCTCATATTGAAGATGTTAATGCCCACTTCAGCGGCAAATTGGCCTATCACAAGAGCTGCCACCTTCTCCGTGCTCTGGGGATAGATCACCAGCCCCAGACCCTGCTGAAAAACGTCCATGGCGCTGAATTGGTTCCCATGCAGGATGATCACGTCTGCTGCGGTTTTGGTGGACAGTTCTCCATTAAATACCCCTATATTTCGGAAGCTATCGTAGGTGATAAAGTCAAGAACTTCTTGGCCAGCGAAGCTGATCTGTTAGTCCTATCTGATCCAGGATGTCTTTTGAACATTCGTGGTTACCTGCATCGTAATCACCCCGGGCGGCAGGTCAAACATCTGGCGGAAGTTCTGGCGGAAAGCGTGTAGAAAGGAGGGGGTATAATGGATCTGCGACCAGAAAATTTCCAGAGCGTAGCCGAAATAGAAGTGGCTAAAGTTGCCCAACGCGACTTCGTTGTTATGGTAGCGGGAGTCTTCAATTACCTATGTGATACTGCCATGACAGCTTATGGAGATGGGTCTGCTCAGGATGAGGCCCGGGCAGCAGGAGCCCAGATTCGCACCAACAGCCTGAATAACCTGGCAGAACTGTTGCAAGAGTTTGAGACCAATGCTAACCGCAACGGCATACAGGTGTTATGGGCTGCTGATGCTGAGGAAGCCTGCCAACTGGTAAAAGGCCTGGTAGAGAAGCACCAGGTCAAAACCATCAGCAAGGGTAAATCAATGATCAGCGAAGAAATTGGGCTGAACCATTTCCTGGAGAAGGAAGCCGGGGTTAAGATCTATGAGGGAGATTTAGGCGAATTTATTGTCCAGCTGCGTGGTACCTTGCCCTTTCATATTGTAGGTCCGGCTATTAATATGACGGTTCAGGAAATTGCCGGTGTCCTGCAACAGCACATCGATATGCCCTATACTGAGGTGGCTACAGAAATCGTAAGCTATGTGCGCACTTACCTGCGGGATAAATTCGAAAGAGCTGANATGGGTATTACCGGTGTAAATCAGGCCATCGCTTCCACCGGCAGTCTGATGCTGGTAGAAAATGAGGGCAATATACGCTGGGTCACTTCGGCTCCCCGAGTTCATGTAGCCTTGATGAGTATAGAAAAGGTCTGCGCTAATTTTGCTGATGCTTTTCATTTACTGGGTCTCTTGACCAGAAACTGTACTGGTCAAGCCATTACCAGTTATGTATCGGTCTTAAACGGACCGCGCCGGGCGGAAGAGGTTGATGGCCCAGAAGCCATGTATGTAGTTATCATTGACAATGGCCGTAGTATCGCTTATCAAGATCCCCTCTTAAAAGATGCCCTGCGCTGCATTCGCTGCGGGCGCTGTGGTATCCAGTGTCCCATTTACCTGCGGATAGGTGCCAATCCTTATGGTTGGATCTATCCTGGCCCCATAGGCAATGTTATTGCGCCTGTGATCATGGATCTGGATCGAACTCGGGATCTCTACGAAGCTTGCACCCTTTGTGGGGGGTGCCAGTCGGTCTGTCCCTCCGGAATGTCTCATCTGGATATTATGACCCACTATCGTCAGATGAAAGTAAAAGGTGATGACAGATTTGGCGGAACCCGGATATGCATAAAGGAACGTAGCGGCTTTAAGATCCTAGCACGGGGGATGCAGAACCCAGGTCTTTATAAAGCGGGTGTTAAGATCGCTCGCCGCTTTTTGAATCAACGCAGCCAGGATGGGTATATAACACAAATGCCAGGCCCTATGTCAGGGTGGTTCAGATGTCGCGACTTTCCTGAAATGCCGGAAAAAACTTTCCGACAACGCTGGCAGGATGAACTACAAGAGGAAGCTAGGCAAACTGCTGATCGAGCAGTTGCTCATCCAGAAGCAGCAGCTCAGAATGAGGAGGGATGATAATGAGCAGTCGGGCAATGATTTTGGAACGTCTAAACTCCGCTACCTGGACTAAGCCGTCATCATCCAGGGAGGTTATAAGTACACCGGCCAGTATTGTTTCCGGAGATGTCGAAATGTTTGTTAGTAAGGCTACTGCTGCCGGAGCACAGGTGGAAGAAGTAGGCAGTCTAGATGAAGTGCAGAATAGACTTGTACAGATAGTGCAAGAGGAGCAGTTGCAGAAAATTGTTATTACCGATGAGGAAAACCTAAAAGAAATTGATTGGGAGCAGCTAAGTCAGCAAACGAAAAGCCAAGTACAGTCTATCGCCCAGTTACCAGGGGAAAATTACCGCAGCTATGTAGTGGAAGCCGGCCTGGGGGTGACGGGATGTAAATATGCTCTAGCTGAGACCGGCACGGTTGTTTTGGAACACAGTCATTCTAATGAACGGTTGGTATCTCATGCTCCCGATCACTATGTGTGTATTGTAAAGAGAGATCAGATATTAAAGGATAGATATGTCCTGGCTTCGCTTTTTGACAGTGGCCTGTCGTCAACCGCCTGGACATTGGTGACGGGAGTTAGTCGCACCGCTGATGTAGCCTTACAGGTCGTCTTAGGTATGCATGGGCCGCGGAAGGTCACTATATTCGTGGTTGGTTGACCAAAAACCTCCCAGGAGGTATCGTGTAAGAAAAAGCGCAAGTTTGGGGATGGCTATATTTAATGTCATCCTGAGAGAGGAACGACCGAAGGATCTTTCCCCCTGAGATCAGTAATAGATTCTTCGGCTACGCCTCGGAATGACCGATACTTTTTATCCTTCCTTCCTCAAACTTGCAGTAGCGATAATTAGGAGAGGATCTATAATGAGCAGGTCGGTGGAGCGAGCCTTATCCATCCTGGCCCTTTTCAGCCGGGAGAAACAGGAATGGGGCATTACCGAGATCAGTCAGGAGGTGCAACTGCCGAAAAGCACCGTGCATGGACTGGTNAAGACCNTGGAAAAGGAAAATTTTTTGTATCTGGGGGAGAACGGTAANTACCGCCTAGGTGTCAAGGTTTTCGAACTAGGCATGGCTTATTCCGGCAATATAAAACTGACGACCGCAGCGGAACCAATGGTACGCCAACTGGTAGATCGCTACAAACAAACCGTACACGTGGCTATCTATGCCGGCCGCATGGCGATCCTGGTGGTCAGTACCCGCAGCGGAGGCAGCGGTGTCATGGCTCCCCGAGTAGGAGCCGGTATTCCTGCTTATTGCACTGGTGTGGGCAAAGTCCTGCTGGCCTGGCAAACACCGCAGGTAATAGAGGAGTATCTTCAGAACGAGCCACTGATGCCGATAACGAAGAACACCATCACTGACATTGAGCGCTTCAAACAGGAATTGAACAACATCCGTCAGCAGGGTTATGCCATTGATCGTGGCGAAGCCCTGCTGGAAACTGGCTGTGTGGCGGCGCCTATCTTTGGAGCGAACGGAGAAATAGTAGCTGCTATCAGTGTGTCGGGACCTAGAGAAGAGGTTGTAAATGAAAATACCCTGGCAGCCTGCCAGGCC
>JGI24708J26588_10003835_pt1 | contig 10665 bp, 5 predicted proteins | sample BioPla1DNA2_FD_26588 | JGI IMG/M metagenome (IMG submission 26588) | reverse complement strand
ATACACTTTTTTTGCTTCCTCATCTAAAGCTTTAGTTTCTCGTAACCCCTTTAAAAACTGATTGATGTTTCTTAATAAGGTATAATCGTAGACTCTCCATCGATCGTCTTCAAAAGTAGAACGATGATCTGGTCCCCCATCAAACTTTGCAGCTTCATCAATAATAGTGTAAGAATAGGAATCATTATGATGTTGTCCCCATGTTACACGACTGTAATAATTAGCCAATACAGATTTCAACATAACTTCATCGTTAAAAATCTGATCATCAGTTAATATTTTGTCTGGATTCTGATCTAGGAATCCACTACATCCACATAGCAATGCAACTCCTAAAAGAAGAATATATATTTTATTTTTCATTCTATTAAAATTTAAGATTTAGTCCAATATTAATAATTTTCATTGTAGGATACCCTAGAATATTATTATCCGCTTGCTCAGGATCAACATCTGGTAAGTTCGAAATAGTAAATAAGTTTTGACCTGCTATATAAAATCGAACATCCTGTAAAGAAGCTTTTTGTACCCAATGCTTAGGCAAGGTATAGCCAAACTCTAAGTTTCTCATCTTTATATACCTTACATTTTTCTTCCAAAATGTACTATTCCAATAATTGCTATGAGAGCTATTTCCTGTCAGTAAAGTTGGATATTTACCTTTTATTAACTCACTATCAGCATCCCAAATATCTTTTAATCTCCAAGTATCACTCATGTAATACTGAGGGTTATTACCTCCATCATGAAATGGATTCCTAGCCTCCCAATCTTGATAAAAAGAATATAGTGCTCCTCCAGTTAAATCAAAGCCTAAATCAAAGCCTTTCCATGCAAAGTTGAAGTTAAAGCCAAAATTTAGGTTAGGAGTTGAACCTTCACGATAACCGATAGGTCTTTCATCTAAATGATTAATTATACCATCACCATTTATATCCTTGTATTTAACATCACCAGGTCTAAGAGTCTTGTTTCCTTGTCTATCATTATCTATGGGCCAAGTTGCGATTTCCTCCCAATCCTTAAATTGTCCATCAGCAGTTAAACCCCAGTTTACATATCCAAAACGTTTATTGATTGAGTGTCTATAATAATCCCATGAGTTACTGAATCTAGGTTTATATTGTTCCCAATCATAGAAACGAGCATATGTCATATTAAATCCCACAGAGTATTTAAAATCACTAATGAAATCAGACCATCTCAAAATCATTTCAAAACCTTGAGTCATATCTGAGTTTAAGTTCTCTTGAGGTAAACCAAAGCCAACTTCTGTTGGCAATAAAATATCATATCTTGAAGCAGGAAGTCCATCTCTTTTTCTACGAAAATAATCTAATTGACCTGTTAAACGATTATTTAAGAATCCAAAATCAATACCCACATCAAATATTTTAGCTTCTATCCACGATAATGTCGTTACAGGTAATCCCCTAGGCGCTGAACCCAGAACATACTGTCCATCAATAACACCACCACCCGATTTATAGTTATAACCTGACATGTAATCAAAAGGTGCATAACCGCCAACATTATCGTCTCCTACAAGTCCATAAGACATGCGGATTTTTAAGTCATCAAAGAAGTTCGCAAGTTTACTATCTTGCCAAAATCCTTCTTGAGATATTCTCCATCCCAAAGAAGCTGAAGGGAAAAAGCCCCAACGATCACCAGGAGGGAACTTCCAAGAACCATCATAACGAGCAGTAAACTCAAAGAGATATTTATTGGCATAATCATAGTTCGCTTTCCATAGCCAACCCATACGTGTTTGTGTTTCTTTACCTCGATCATCGTACTCATCCATAGTTTCATAATCTATAAGAGTCAGTGAATTTGCTGTAGGTATAGAATGTAACCAAGCACTAGGAGTATCAATTTTTGAAGCTTCGAATCCCATAATAGCATCTATGTGGTGATCTCCAAACCTTTTATTATAAGCTAACTGAAAGTTTGAATTTATACGTTCTACATGTCCTACGCGTCTTTCTCTCCAAGGATTCGTGTTTTCAAAGATTACAGGATAGGTATCAGTCTCTGCATCATAATCATACAATTTATACGTATATTCATGATTATTTAAATTTTGATAGCCCAAATAATAACCTACTAACATTTTAGCTTTTAACCCATCATAAATATCATACTCAGCATTAGCTGCTAATTGACCTACACGCCATGTATCTTCATATTTACCCGCTAACTCATAGTTTAACCAGCCAAAGTTTGTTTCTGCACTCGAAGAGGTCATCGTTGGATAATCTGGATTATCATTAGCAAACGGTCTCTTTGTTGGTAAGTTTCTATAAGTACCAAATCTAGGCAACCAATAGTCATCCATCCCTGGAACTCCTGGGTTTACTCTCTTTTCAATTCTACCATTCATCGAAGCACCAATTCTGAACCGATCAGTAATATCAGCATCAATGTTCATTTGAACATTAGTCCTTTTAAACCCTCCATAATTAACTATTACAGCATCTTGGTTTAAGTGTCCAACAGATAAATAATAGTTGATTTTATCAGATCCCCCAGACACACTAGCATTTACATAATACTGTGGCGAGGTTTCCCATATAAAATCATACCAATCAAAAGGAACATATCCTTTTTCTTTGCCTTCTTTCCATTTCTCTAAATCTTCTTTTGTATACGTATAATCCGTTACTCCCTGAAGCGTTTCGGACTGTATATAGTTTTCTATATAAGTCACTGCGTCTGCAGGTTTAGGGAAGTTTGATGGAGTTTGCCATCCATAATAGGAATTCACACTTACTGTATTTTTTGTATTTCTTCTTCCTTTTTTAGTATTAACAACAATCACACCATTTGCTCCTTGTACTCCATATATTGCAGCCGAAGCATCTTTCAGAACAGAGATAGATTCTATATCATTATAGTCAATATTATTAAACTGTCCCTCATCCGACTGAACACCATCGATAATGTACATAGGTGTACCAAAATTACGTATAGAAATAGAAGTAGAAGCTCCTGGTCTACCATCTGACTGTCTTGTGTTTAATCCTGCAATTTTACCAACTAGAGCTCCAGATGCTGTCGATGAAACAGATCTGCTAATTTCATCAGAAGTAGCCACTGAAATAGCACCCGTCAAGGTTTCTTTTTTCTGAGCTAAACCAAATCCTGTAACAACGACTTCATCCAATGTCTGAAAGTCCTCAAACAAAGTTATTTTTATTGATTCCCCCCGTTTTACAGCCACACGCTGTGCAACATATCCCACATATGAAATCTCTAAGTAGTCACCCTCTGATGCTTGTAATGTAAAATTCCCATCAATATCAGTAATTGTACCTTGTGATGTTCCTTCTACTATAACATTTGCCCCAATGATAGGTAACCCTGTATTATCCACAATGACACCTTTTACCTGAAATTTGCTTTGAGTCACTACACTCTCTTTTGCTACTTTATTTTTACCCAATAAATGATCTGGATAACATAAAAGAACAAGAAAGAGAAGCGTACTCAATCCCAAAAAAACATTCTTTTTCATAATTCATTATTAATAGTTAACATTTAGGTTATCTAAATAGAGATATTTATCTACACCTCTATAGTTTTCAAAAACTCAATTCCATGTAATAGAACTATATTTTAGCCTTTATGAATTATAACAGAGGAAAGCATTAATGAATACTCTAATAACTGTTATTATAAAACAGAATGCACTAACTAATTTAGAAGCATATATTATGGTCTAAACTGCTTTAAGACATCAATACAAATAAATAGAATGTATTACTAGTTTGACTTGTGTTCTTCATCATTTAAGGTCTAATTATCTAATTCTATTTACATAAAAGTAAATAATCTGTTTAGCTATTTGGATTATGACTTCATACAAAAAATCGTTAATCCATTTAGCTATTCACTCTACAAATATGAATCTATATTTATTATTTTAAGGATATATACTATTCAATAAAGAATATTAATTGTTCAACCTCATAGCTTAGCATCACTCATTAGGGATATCGGTTTAAATAGGAGGTGTCCTAAATAAAAAATCATTAAAAACAGAACAAACAAAAAGGCCAATGAATAAAAAATTCATTGGCCTTACATATCATGTGTAATTTACAAAGTTAATCTTTTAGTTTAGCCTTAATAAAGTCTCTATTTAATCGAGCGATATTGCTTATCGTAATTTCTTTAGGACACTCAGCTTCACAAGCACGGGTATTCGTACAGTTACCAAAACCTAGCTCATCCATTTTAGAAACCATAGCTTTTGCACGACGAGAAGCTTCTGCTTTACCTTGTGGCAATAAGTTTAATTGACTTAGCTTTGCAGAAACAAATAACATTGCTGAACCATTTTTACAAGCTGCTACACAAGCTCCACAGCCAACACAAGAAGCAGCATCCATAGATTTCTCCGCTATTTCTTTAGGAATAATAATATTGTTAGCATCAGGAACACCTCCTGTATTTACATCAATATAGCCTCCAGCTTGAATAATCTTATCAAACGCACCACGATCCACCATTAAATCTCTAATAATAGGGAATCCTGCTGAACGCCAAGGCTCAACTGTAATAGTATCTCCACTATTAAAGCTTCTCATGTACACTTGACAAGTAGTTACACCACCTTTTGGTCCATGAGGACGTCCATTAATATAAAGAGAACACATTCCACAAATTCCCTCTCTACAATCATGGTCGTAAACAACAGGCTCTTGTCCGTCATTAATTAATTGCTCATTTAAAATATCTAGCATCTCTAAGAAAGAAGTATCCGTAGGGATATCCTTCATTTCATAACTTTCAAAAGCACCCTTTGCTTTTGGCCCTCTTTGGCGCCAAACTCTTAGTGTAAAATTTATATTTTTTTCCATTGTTTCGTTTTTTAAGATTTATAGTCACGTGTTTCTACTTCAACAAACTCATAGTTTAGAGGTTCCTTAATCATCTCTGGTGCAGAACCTTCACCTGTATATTTCCAACAAGCTACGTAGTTGAATTCCTCATCATCACGAAGAGCTTCTCCTTCAGGAGTTTGATATTCTTCGCGGAAGTGACCACCACATGATTCTTTACGATTTAATGCATCGTAAGCCATTAAAATACCAACATCTATGAAATCTGCTAAACGAAGAGCTTTTTCAAGTTCTATATTTAAATCATTAACTTCTCCTGGTACACGTACATTACTCCAAAAGTCCTTTGCTACTTTTTCAAGTTCTACAATTGCTTTCTCTAAAGATTCTTTTGTACGAGCCATCCCTACAAAGTCCCACATTACATGACCTAATTGTTTGTGAATATAATCCACAGAATGTTTACCTTGTACCGCTTTAATCTTCTTCATCTTATCCATTAAAGCTTTTTCAGCTTCTTCAAACTCTTTTAGATCCGTTGATATTCTTGGAACTTGAATTTGATCAGCTAAATAATTTTGAATAGTATAAGGCAAAATGAAATAACCATCTGCTAATCCCTGCATTAACGCCGATGCACCTAAACGGTTAGCACCATGATCAGAGAAGTTTGCCTCACCTATAGCAAATAATCCAGGGATATTAGTCATCAATTCATAATCCACCCATAATCCTCCCATTGTATAGTGAAGAGCTGGGAATATCATCATCGGAGTTGTATAAGGATCTTCTGCTGTAATCTCCTCATACATATCGAAAAGATTTCCATAACGATCTGTTACAACATCTTTACCTAAACGATCAATAGCATATTTAAAATCTAAGTAAACAGCTAAACCAGTATTATTAACACCAAAACCTGCATCACAACGCTCTTTTGCAGCACGAGATGCTACGTCTCTTGGTACTAAGTTACCAAAGGCTGGATAGCGACGCTCTAAGTAGAAGTCTCTATCTTCATCTGGAATATCATTTGCTTTTTTAGTTCCTTTTTGTAAAGCTTCAGCATCTTCCTTCTTCTTTGGTACCCAAATACGTCCATCATTACGTAATGACTCAGACATTAGAGTTAGCTTAGATTGCTTATCTCCATGAACTGGAATACAAGTAGGGTGAATTTGAGCAAAACAAGGATTAGCAAATAAAGCCCCTTTCTTATAACATTGAATAGCTACAGAACCATTCGATTCCATCGCATTGGTTGATAAGAAGAAAGCATTAGCATAACCACCTGTACCCACAACAACTGCATGAGCAGCAAAACGTTTTAGCTTTCCAGTAATTAAATCACGAGCAATAATACCACGTGCTCTTCCATCTACAAGAACTACGTCTAACATCTCATGACGAGTATATAATTTAACTGTTCCTTTCGCTATTTGGCGACTTAATGCAGAATATGCACCTAGCAATAATTGCTGTCCGGTTTGTCCTCGAGCATAAAACGTTCTCGATACCTGAGCTCCACCAAATGAACGGTTAGCTAAAGTACCTCCATATTCACGAGCAAAAGGAACACCTTGTGCTACACATTGATCTATAATAGCATTTGAAACTTCAGCTAGACGATACACATTAGCCTCTCTAGCACGGTAGTCTCCACCTTTTATCGTATCATAAAACAAGCGATAAACAGAGTCACCATCATTTTGATAGTTTTTAGCGGCATTAATACCTCCTTGTGCTGCAATAGAGTGTGCACGACGAGGAGAGTCTTGAATACAGAAATTCAAAACATTAAACCCTAATTCACCTAGTGATGCAGCTGCAGAAGCACCTGCTAATCCTGTTCCCACAACAATGATGTCTAAACGTCTTTTATTTGCTGGGTTTACAAGTCTTTGTTTTGCTTTATAGTTTGTCCACTTTTCAGCTAAAGGCCCTTGTGGAATCTTTGAATTTATTTTAGTCATAATCTAGTATACAATTTATAAGAGTTACAATTATTCTTTTCTTAGTTTACATCAATGTGTTTCCATAATAGAAAACTACAACTGCTGCAAATCCCAAAATCAACACAGTAGTATAAACTGTAGAAACTACTTTCCAACGTTTAAACCACACATCATTGCTCCAACCTATAGATTGTAATGCACTCCAAAACCCATGATTTAAGTGTAACCACAATGCAACCAACCATATTAGATATAATACAACATACAGAGGTTGTGAAAACGTGTACTGAATAAATCCAGCACCATCATGTACTACATATTCAGTTCCTCCCAATATTACACTTGGATTTCCTATAATCTCTTGGAACTGCATGTTGTACCAAAAGTTAAATAAGTGCAATACTAAACCTAGAATAACCACAAAACCCAGAATAAACATATTCTGTGAGGACCATTCTACTTTGCTATTACGATTATAAACCGCATACTTTTCTTTTCCACGAGCCTTTTGATTTTGTAACGTTAGCCAAGCCGCGTAAAAAATATGGATAATAAACAAAGCAGCTAACCCCAATGTACCAACTAGCGCATACCAGTTAGCTCCAAGAAACTCACAAATTAAATTGTAAGCATCTCCAGAAAAGATTGCCACAACGTTCATCGCCATATGAAACGTTAAGAAAAGAATAAGGGCGAGTCCTGTGATACTCATCACCACTTTCCTTCCGACAGATGAATTAATTAACCACATAGATGATTGATTTTTAATTATTTAATTGATTTATTTATATAATTCCAATAAAAATATTGCCTAGTTACATTTATTAACACAAAAATAGAGGAAATACATCTATTAGGCAAAGGATTAAAGAAGTTTTTCTTTAATTAAAAAAACGCACAAAAAAAGGGGCTAATAATGCCCCTGATATTTCAAAATGTTGCTCTTCCTCTTGGACTTGAACCAAGGACCCTCTGATTAACAGTCAGATGCTCTAACCAACTGAGCTAAGGAAGAATAAATCTTATCACATTGTTCAAAATGTTGCTCTTCCTCTTGGACTTGAACCAAGGACCCTCTGATTAACAGTCAGATGCTCTAACCAACTGAGCTAAGGAAGAGTGTTTGTATCTTCTTTTTTAGAATTACGTTGCAAATCTACTAGCTTATTTTGTAATATACAACTAAAAAGCAAAAAAATTGAATTGGCTATTTCAATGTTGCTTTAGTTCTTTCTTTTTTTAATACCCCCCTTATTCATTTACCACCCCATATGATAAGGTACTTATATAAATCATTTTTTTGATTTGTTAATCTAAATTCATTCCTTAATAAAAAGATTAGATAAAACCCTAGTTAAAAAGCAACATCCCTTTGTATTAAGAGCCCCTACATCAAAGAGGTAATCTGACTAGGGCATAACGATTGGATGTCCTAGTCAAAGGCTCTATATGCCCTAGTCATAAAAAACTTGACTTTACCCCATAAATATATTATTTAAACTAAAAGAAAGACTGTGTTTTTTAGATAAAAAAGAACTCAGCTTATTTAAATACAAATAAATATTTAGGGATTTTCTATTTATTTCTTTACTTTACTTTATTATCTTAGAATAAAAAGAGAAAGTAGAAATAAGCCACTATATCTTCCAATAAATTTAAAATAGAATGGCTACTAAACTTTGAATATAAATTCATTATACAATATGGCTAAGCAACCTAACAAAAAACGTAAAAAACGTAAAACAAAAAAAGAAATTACAGAGTTACTACTCAACCTATTTAGAGACCAATCTTCTAGCTTGCTTTCACTCAAGCAGATCTATAATCAACTTGATTTGAAAACGCATCCTCAAAAAATGCTTTGTCGCGATATTGTTGATGACTTAGTAAAAGACGACTACTTGGTTGAGCGCAACAAACGCTATACACTAAATAGAAGAGGTGTTATATTAACAGGCACATTTCAACGTAAAAGTAATGGTAAAAACTCATTTTTACCTGAAGATGGAGGAGAGCCTATATTTGTTGCTGAGCGAAACTCTGGCCATGCAATGAATAATGATAAGGTGCGTATAGCCTTTTATGCTCGTAAACAAAATAGAAGTCCTGAAGGTGAAGTAATAGAAATTATTGAGCGGGCTAATGATACCTTTGTTGGAAATCTAGAGGTTACAAAATCGTATGCTTTTTTAGTTACAGAGGACAGAACGTTAGCTAATGATATTTTTATTCCTGCAGAAAATCTCAAAAATGGAAAAACAGGCGATAAGGCAATTGTTCGAGTAGTTGAATGGCCTCAAAAGGCTAAAAACCCCATTGGAGAGGTTATTGATATATTAGGGCGAGCAGGAGAAAACACAACGGAAATGCATGCTATTTTAGCTGAATTTGGACTTCCTTATGTTTATCCCAAACAAATAGAACAATTAGCAGACCAAATTTCTGATACCATACCTGAAGAAGAATACAAAAAAAGAGTGGATTACCGTAATGTGACGACCTTTACAATCGACCCTAAAGATGCAAAAGATTTTGATGATGCTCTTTCGGTTCAAACCTTCAAGAATGGAGATAGCGAAGTTGGGGTTCATATTGCAGATGTTACCCATTATGTTAAAGAAGGCGATACAATTGACCAAGAGGCTGAGAAAAGAGGAAACTCTGTTTATTTAGTAGACCGAACCATTCCTATGCTACCGGAGCGTTTATCTAACTTTATTTGCTCCTTACGACCAAATGAAGAAAAACTCACTTATTCTATTCTTTTTAGATTCAATAATAAAAAGGAGTTAGTAAATAGTAGGATAGAGCGCACCATTATAAAATCAGATCAACGCTTTTCTTATGAAGAGGCACAACAGCGCATTGAGACAAAAGAAGGATCGTATAGCAAAGAAATTATCTTAATGCATGAATTAGCCGAGAAATTAAGAGAAAGTAGATTCCAGAAAGGGGCTATAAATTTCGATCGAGTAGAGGTTAATTTTAATCTAGATGAGAACGGAAAACCATTAGGGGTATTCTTTACACAAAGTAAAGAAGCTAACCGCTTAATTGAAGAGTTTATGCTCTTAGCCAACCGTACAGTGGCAGAAAAAATAGGGAAAGTACCTAAAAATCAAAAACCCAAAGTTTTTCCTTATCGTATTCATGATTTACCCGATCCTGATAAATTAGATACCTTATCAGAGTTTATCGCTCGTTTTGGTTATAAAATTAGAACCAGCGGAGGTCAAGCAGCCATATCGAGCTCTATAAACAAACTACTTCATGAAATTCAGGGAAAGAAGGAAGAAAACTTAATTGAAACTATCTCCATTCGAACAATGCAAAAAGCAAGATATTCAACTTATAACATTGGGCACTATGGTTTAGCCTTTGAGTATTACACACACTTTACATCTCCTATCCGTCGTTATCCTGACATGATGGTACATAGACTCCTTACACGTTATTTAAATGGAGAAGCTAGTGCTTCTGAAAAGAAGTATGAAGATCTATGTGACCACTGTTCTGAAATGGAATTAATTGCTAGTAATGCAGAGCGTGCATCCATAAAATATAAACAAGTAGAGTTTATGTCTGATCAATTAGGGAATGAATTTGACGGAGTTATTTCTGGAGTTACCGAATGGGGTATTTATGTTGAAGTCAATGAAAACAAATGCGAAGGAATGATTCCTATTCGAGACTTAGATGATGACTACTACATACTTGACGAGAAAAATTATTGTTTAAGAGGACGTAGAAAAAATAAAGTTTTTGCTCTAGGAGACCCTATCAAGATAAAAGTGGCTAGTGCTAACTTAGAGAAAAAACAATTAGACTTTGCACTAGTCAACAGTAAAGATAGAAACTAG
>JGI24708J26588_10003830_pt1 | contig 10675 bp, 7 predicted proteins | sample BioPla1DNA2_FD_26588 | JGI IMG/M metagenome (IMG submission 26588) | reverse complement strand
CAAATATACTGTACAAAGTGGCGACACATTATACAGTATCGCCACAAAGTATCACATTGCGCTTGATGAACTTATGAATGCTAATAAATTAGAAAGCAGCCTGATTTTAGCAGGTGAGATTTTGCAGTTGCCGATGGCAGCTACCACCCTGGGGAAAATGTCAAAAGAAGAAATTATGCTTCTGGCCCGGGTAATCCACGCTGAAGCAAGAGGTGAAAGTTTTGAAGGACAGGTGGCAGTGGGTGCTGTTGTTTTAAATAGGCTGGCCAGTCCACATTTTCCTAAAACTATACATGATATAGTTTTTCAAAAGGACAAACGTGTTTATCAGTTTTCCCCTGTTGGTGACGGTTCCATTAACCTGGAACCTGATGAACGGGCGGTGCAGGCGGCATTACATGCCATGTCTGGGGAGGATCCCAGCAAAGGAGCTCTCTTCTTTTATAATCCCAATATAAGCTCAGACAAATGGATCAAGACACTGCCGGTGATAACCACAATTGGCAACCATGTCTTTGCCACCAGTTATTAAAAAAAGGCAACTTAAACGGTCGCCTTAGAAACGAATTTTTTATCGAGGCTTAGCCCTTTTACCTGAACATTAACCATTTGCACCTGCAGCCCGGTCATCTCCTCCACAGCAACTATGATTCTTTTTTGAATTTCAGCAGCTATTATGTGTAAAGGATAACCATAGGTCAGTACAGGTGCAATATCAATTGTTACAATACCCTCTTGCACAACATGGATATTTATTTTTCCCGGCTGGTTTACGCCATCAATCGACCCGGCAGCATAGCCGGCAATAGCTTCAAGGGCGTGGTTAGATATGGACAATTTACCGTGAAAGGTAAATGTAGGACGAATAATTGATTGTTCCAGCCAGTCTTTTTTCCCTGAGGTGCCTCTTTTTTTTAAAAACACTTGTAATGGGTCAACAAGTGTACCCGGGAAGCTTTTCTTAACCTCCAGTGTAGGAGCCGGTATAACATGTTTGCTAAAATGTGTCCGGATATACTTCGCCTTCCTGATTTCCTTTTCACTGGCCACATCTTCAATGTTTAAAAATTTAGATGGCTGGGGCAATCCAAGCCGTGAGGCTATTTTTAGAACCATTTCTTTGGATGTGCCCAGGATCAATATTTTTACCGGGGCTAGTTCTGAGATAGCTTTTTTTATTTCATTAACCTTATCCTCTTCCAAGAAGATGGCCGATTTGATTGCCCCTATCCTGGTTGGCTGTCGTTTGGCTGACGAGCCTGCCAGAATGCGGTTTCCCTGAATTAAAAGACCATCATCAATTATTGCCTGGGCTCCAAGCTGATGGGCAATGCCTGCTGCCCGATGGCTTTTGCCAGTGCCGCTTGGCCCAACCAGAGCTATAGTTTGCAAGTCATGGCACCTACTTGTTTAATATTGTTTCCATTTTTATCATAACATATCCGGGTCCGACATCATAGCTGCCGGTGTTGGAAGGATCTTAATTAAAATTATTATATTCCGGCAGCCTGACAATATACACCATTTTGAATATGATATGCAAAGGGGTTGGAAAGGTTATCCGGGATTGATATTGTCACTGATGGTGGTTTTTCTAGAGACGGGGCAGGGTCGGTATAACATTAATTCTATTACCTAGTCAAAAAAATTTTTTTTACGAAAAAAGAGGTATGTCACAATAGCAATTGGGAATAAGGGTGGCGTCATAAAGATAGCCCAGCCTATAGTTTCAGATAAAGGCCGGCCTTTTCTGCGTGTGTCCAGATAGACCCAAATTACAGCGCTACATGAGATAATAATATACAAAACAAGAAATACGCTTGAGGTGGTACTAGATTGAGATACAGGCAAGCTATTTCCCCCTTTAATGCCGATAATAACAATATGCATTCGACATTTTTTAGTTTAAACCTTTAAAAGTACACCCACTGCTTTAAATGCTTGACTTTTTCATTGGACTATGACAAAATTATTTTTGCGTTATATATGTCTGGCGGGGCATAGCTCAGTTTGGTAGAGCGCACGGTTCGGGACCGTGAGGTCGCACGTTCAAGTCGTGTTGCCCCGACCATTGATACCAATACTACCTGCGGGGACATTCTATGTGCCGCGGGTTTTTTTAAAGCCCGTGGGCAATGTAAAAAAATTGCCTGTATGTTGCTTTTTTTTGACAAGATGTTCCCCTTTTACTGTTAGAGAAAATGTTTACATGTTATAATAAACTAGTTTAGTTTTACAGAACAATCAAAATATTTTGTGAGGGATGGCTAGTGAATTTTTTAATTATGGGCCCCCCCGGGGCGGGAAAAGGGACCCAGGCTGAAGCGCTCGTAAAAAAATTGGGTATAGTACATATCTCAACAGGTGACATGTTCAGGTCTGCGATTAAAAAAGGTACTGAAATGGGGTTAAAAGCCAAGGAATATATGGACAAAGGCGAGCTGGTGCCCGATTATGTGGTTGTAGGTATGGTGAAAGAGAGAATCTACCAGCCTGATAGTGTGCGCGGTTTTTTGCTGGACGGGTTTCCTCGTAATGTTGTTCAAGCAGAAGAGCTTGATGAAATGCTGAAGGAGGCTGGGCTCAGTCTTAATGCTGTTATTAACATTGTGGTGCCCCATGAAAAATTGGTAGAACGAACCACAGGACGTCGCATTTGTCGTTCTTGTGGAGCTAGCTTCCATATAATGTTTAAGAAACCGCAAACAGAGGGGATCTGTGACAATTGCGGTGGTGAACTATATCAGCGCAGTGATGATAACGAAACTGCAGTTAATAACCGCCTTTATATATATGAAGCAAACGCCAACCCCTTGATCGGTTATTATAGGGCAAAAGGGCTTTTGTTGAATATTGATGGGGATCAAGATATTAATAAGGTTATGGAAGATATACTGAAAAATATATGTGCTTAAATATTTGTAGTCCCATGCACACTGATAGGTAGATGTAGCGCTATATCATAAGGTGTTAATACTGGGGCGTCGCCAAGTGGTAAGGCACCGGACTCTGACTCCGGCATTTCGTTGGTTCGAATCCAGCCGCCCCAGCCAGATTAATATATGTTAAGTTATGGTATTATCAACTAGATGGAGCAATGGCATCACTGGTTGTAGTTGCTGTAGGTTCTAGCCCTTCATGATTTGTTAAAATCTGCTTAAGGGACTTTTTTTATTATCGGCTAAATGCTGCCAAAGGGTAAGGGTAAAACATTTCGTTTTCCTGGTTAATAATAGTAAGGGAAGAATGCAATAATAACTGAAGGACATATTTGTCGGAGGGTGAAAATATGGATAAAAGAGATCTAGTAATCATTGGCGGTGGGCCGGCAGGGCTTACCGCGGGGATATACGCATCCAGGGCATCCATTGATACAGTTATACTTGAGCGTGGTGTTCCTGGTGGTCTAGTGATCAGCACCAATTTGATCGAAAACTACCCTGGTTTCAGTGAGGGTGTAAGCGGGCCGGATTTGATGATCCAAATGGAAAAACAAGCGAAGCGTTTCGGTTGTCAAATTATGTCGGCCCATGTAGAAAAAATAGAAACCGGTGATCGGGAATTTCACTTAAGGACCGATAGCGGGGAAATCATCACCCGGGCAGTGATATTGGCTTCAGGGGTACAGCCTCAGATGCTGGGTGTAGAAGGGGAAAAAGAACTTATCGGCCGTGGGGTTTCATACTGTGCCACCTGTGACGGGCCCTTTTATAGAGGCAAGAGTGTGNCAGTTATTGGTGGTGGTGATGCGGCTGTAGAAGAGGCTATTTTTTTGACCAGATTTGCAGAAAAGGTTTTTGTGATTCACCGCAGAGGTGAACTGCGGGCGATAAAAATATTACAGCAGAGAGCCTTTGAAAACCAAAAAATTGAATTTGTCTGGCATAGTGTGGCAGATGAAATACTGGGCCGGAAATTGGTTGAAGGGATTAGGGTAAGGGATGTACGTGATGGCAGCAAAAAAACATTAAAAGTCGATGGCGTGTTTATCTATGTGGGCAACAAACCCAATTCGCTTTTGCTGCAGGATCTGGTTAAAATAGATGGGAAGGGTTATGTAGTGACGGATGAAAATATGCAAACCACATTAAAGGGTGTTTTTGCTGCCGGTGATGTTCGCCAAAAGCTGCTCCGCCAGGTAGTAACTGCTGTTGCAGATGGTGCTACAGCTGCTTTTGCCGTTGAAAAACATTTGGCAGAATTAAAATAATAAATCCAATTTTGCAGCCCTTTACAGCTATAACGCCTTTTAATTTATGTCTTTTATTAGCAAAAGCCAATTTACTATAGAGGAAAATAATGTTTTATGAAGAAGATATATAAAAAAGACCTCTTGTTTTAATTTTTTGGAGAGTGCGTTATAATTATTTGTTCTGGGGGGTGTATTTTTGGCGGAAATACCACAAGGTTTTTGGGACGGGGAGCACCGGATGTTGGCCAGACTCATTTCATTGGTAGAGGATAGTCTACCGGGAAAGGAGGATGTTCTGCGCAAGTTACATCCACATACGGGGCGGGCCTATATACTAGGTTTGACTGGTTCACCCGGTGCGGGAAAGAGCTCGCTTGTTGACAGCGTGGTACGTGAGATTAGAAAGCGCAATCAAACAGTAGGGGTGATTGCAGTTGACCCATCAAGCCCCTTCTCCGGTGGCGCTTTTCTTGGAGACCGTATCCGTATGAATGAACATGCTATGGATGATGGGGTTTTTGTCCGCAGTATGGCCACCAGGGGCAGCCTCGGGGGTTTGGCCAAAACCACAAAAGAGGCAGTTAAGGTAATGGATGCCTTTGGGGTGGATTGGGTAATTATTGAGACAGTGGGTGTGGGCCAATCTGAGCTCGATATCATGTACATTGCCGATACTACTGTGGTGGTACTGACCCCTGGTGCGGGTGACAGTATTCAATCCATGAAGGCAGGAATAATGGAGATAGCCGATATTTTTGCCATAAATAAATGCGACATGCCCGGTACAGACACTCTTATATTAGAGGTAAATTTAATGCTGGACATGCAGGACGACCATATAAAGTGGCGGCCACCAGTCAAACCAACATCCAACTTGAACAAAGGTGAAGGAATAGCTGAACTTCTTGAGGCTATAGAAACCCACCGCAACTATCTCAATGAAAAAGGATTATTTAGCGAAAGGCGTAGGGAAAGGACCAAAAGTGAAACACTAGATATAGTAAACCATCAGTGGCAGGAGCTGGTTCGGAAAGAGGTAGAGAGGCCGGGCCGGGTACACGACCTGCTGGAGAAGGTGGCAGAGCGGGAGGTTGATCCCTACACTGCTTCAGAAAGTATTATTAATTGGGTTATTGAAGATTTAAAAAAGGTATAGTTTACTGCAGTTTTGATGTTTTCTAATTGCGTCTCCAGTGGCGCAATTTTTGTTTTATTAAGTATCCATGGAAAAGAAGTGAAATGTAAATAATTATTGGGTATAATTTAGAGATAATAGACTATATGAAAATATAGAGGGGAGATGAAGTGGTGAAAATAATATTTTTAGGTCACGCTGGTTTTTTAATTGAAGGAAGTAAAAGGATAGTTATTGACCCTTTTTTGACAGGTAACNNGACAGCAAAACATAAACCAGAAGATATAAATGCTGACTTGATTATGGTTAGCCATGGACATGGGGATCATTTTGGTGATACACTTTCAATCGCCAAACAGTCGGGGGGAACAGTCGTTTCCGTTCATGAACTGGCTGTTTTTTGCTCGAGCAAAGGGGTGGATGCCCATGGTATGCATATAGGCGGTAGCCATATTTTTGACGGCGTAAAAATTAAGCTGACACCGGCCTGGCATGGTTCGGGATATGGTGAAAAAAGCCCACTGGAATACCTGGGGACACCCTGTGGTTTTGTCTTCAATTTAGACGGCCAAACCATTTACCATAGTGGCGATACCGGTCTATTTGGGGATATGGAGCTAATCGGTAGGCTGAACAAGATTGATATAGCCATGATCCCCATCGGGGATAATTACACAATGGGTCCGGAGGATGCCCTCGAGGCGGTAAAAATGCTCAAGCCGGGTTTGGTTATACCTATGCATTATAACACCTTTCCCCTTATCGAACAGGACCCCTATAAATTCAAATTAGATGTGGAAAAGGATACCAAAAGTAAGGTGGCAGTTATGAATCCGGGCGAAAGCTTGGAAATATAAAAGATGGGGTGTTTTTTTGAAAAAGGCAGTAATAGAGACAGAAAGAGGAACTGTTGAAATCGAACTATTTGCACAGGACGCACCAAACACAGTGAACAATTTCATATCTTTAATTAACAAAGGATTCTATGACGGTCTCATCTTTCACAGAGTGATACCTGGATTTGTGGCCCAGGGTGGATGTCCGGAAGGTCGCGGGACAGGTGGTCCAGGTTATAAAATAAAATGTGAAATAAACCCCAACAAACACCTGCGCGGCTCACTTTCCATGGCTCATGCCGGCAAGGACACAGGAGGCAGCCAGTTTTTTATCTGTTATGATGCCTTTCCCCATCTGGACGGTGTACATACCGTTTTCGGCCGGGTTACCAAGGGAATGGAAGTGGTGGACAAGATCAAACAGGGTGACAAAATGATCAAAGTCATTGCTACGGATGAGGAGTAAAACGTGATATTTCTAACCCCATAAGGGTTGGGGTTTCTATCTGGGATGTTCCAAAATCACCCCGGCTCGCGCCGGGGTTTTACCTATATTTTGCATGCGGGGCTATAAAAATGGAGAGAAATTATGTTGTTTGTGACCTGGAAACCACAGGTCTTAACCCCATATCGGATAGAATCATAGAAATAGGCCTGGTGAGGATCCAACAGGGTCAGATTGTAGATCAGTATCATACCATGGTCAACCCTGGCATGGTGCTACCCCTGAGAATCAAAAGGCTTACCGGTCTTGATGATGCGGTTCTAGTTAATACGCCGCCAATATCTGAAGTGATTAAAGATGTGGTTGATTATATAGGCAATAGCTCCATAGTAGGGCACAACATTCGTTTTGATCTTGATTTCCTATCAGCTGCCCATGGGCTTCCTCTTAATAATCCCCATTATGACACAATCGAACTAGCACGCCTCTTGGTGCCCGATGCTTTAGGTTACCGCCTGGAATCCCTTTGTGCCAGGCTGGATATCAGCTCTGAGGGTAGCCATAGGGCTCTTAGGGATGCACTGGCCACTGCTACACTGATGCTTGTGCTGTTGGGGAAATTACGCAACCTGGATCCTGGCGTTTTGATTCAGTTGAATAGATTGCTTCATGATGCCCGTTCTGCATGGAATGTTCCTGTCAGTAATTATATAAAAGAATTTTTAAGAAAATTCCCCGATCGGAAAATAGCCCGTGCTTCGTATCTACATTCCAATGATAAAAGTGGTAACCAGCCCCCCAGGTTTATAGGTGCTCCACCTGCAGAAAAACTGGTATTGACCCAAAATGAAGTGGTTTCACTGCTAAAAAAAGATGGCCTGGTGGCAGATGTGCTACCGGAATATGAATACCGCCCCCAGCAGGAAGCAATGGTATGCGAAATTACCCGGGCCTTGAATGAAGGCAAATTTTTGCTGATGGAAGCCGGGACGGGGGTGGGCAAAACCATTGCTTATTTAATTCCGGCCATACTATGGAGCATTAAAAACAAGGAAAGGGTTTTGGTCGCTACCCATACCATTAACCTGCAGGAACAGCTATGGTTGAAAGATATACCCATGCTCACCAAAATGATCAGGGAACCTTTTCGTGCCGCGCTTGTTAAAGGGCGGCAAAATTACATCTGTCTGCGCAGGTGGTTTAATGTATTGACAGGTACGCACCAGCCTGATGAAGCAGCCTTTTTTGCCAGGGTATTGTTGTGGCTCAACACTACTGAAACAGGTGATCGGGGAGAATTGAATACCAACCCAATGGAAAATGAAATCTGGTTGACTATTTGCGGGGAGGCTGACGGTTGTCTGGGGTTGCGCTGCCCCTACCAAAAGGATTGTTTTGTTAACAGAGCCAGAAAAAACGCTGAGAATGCCGATTTAATTATCACAAATCATTCATTGCTTTTTTCTGATATTAAGGCGGATAACAGAGTGTTGCCTCCATTTGGGCCTTTAATCGTTGATGAAGCCCATCACATTGAAGAATCGGCTACAACCCACCTGGGGGTACAAATTAATAGAAAGACATTTAACAGGTGGTTGTGGTCGGTAGGCAAGGATCTGGCCAAGCTGGCGGAAAAGGCGCCGCCTACAGATGGCGCTAAATGGTTTGAACTGATCAAGATAGCACAGGAAACCAGGTTGGAATTGTTAGAAGGTTCTAGACAATTTTTTGAATCTCTTTGTGATGTAAATTTAGGCCAAGAATATGCCTATAACAATATATCTCTCAGGTTACCTTTAGCCGGTGAAAACCAGGGGCTGCTTCTGGAAAATGGTGAAAAATGTGTCCAACAATTACGCAGATTTGCTGATGAAATCAAGGATTGCGCTGCCCTGATGGAGATTTGGTCAATTACCGATGAAGCATGGGCGGGTGAACAGCGGGATGTTTCCGGTTTGAGTGTGGCCGGCTTGACCTGGGCAGAGGATCTGTGTTTTATATTACAGTGTAGTGATCAGAAGTTTGTTTACTGGGTAGATATAGAGGTCAATGCCCGCACTGCTGGTAGGAATTGTGCCTTAAACGCTGCTCCCATTGATGTGGGAACTCTTTTATTTGACCTCTTGTTCAAAAATAAGGATACAGTTATCCTCACTTCTGCAACGTTAACAGTAAACAGAGGGTTTAGCCATATTATAGATCGAACCGGGCTTAAATACCTTAATGAGGAAAGGATATTAAAGGCCAGCTTTGATTCCCCTTTTTCTTACGATCACAAGGTGATGCTGTGTATAAACCGTGATCTACCTGTGCAGGGTGCAGTGGATGATGATATTTATTTGGACAAAATCAAAAACGCTCTTTATAAATTTATTTTAGCCGCCGGTGGTCGAACATTGGTATTATTCACATCACATAGAATCCTACGTGATGCCTACAGGCGATTAAAACCTCTTTTAGAGCCCCACGATATTTGTTTGCTGGGCCATGGCATAGANGGTAGTAGGTCCCGTTTGTTGGACGAGTTTAAAGCAGGGGGCAGGCTGGCTTTATTTGGTTCGCTAAGTTTTTGGGAGGGAATAGATGTGCCAGGTGAGGCCCTGACCTGTGTGATCATCGTTAAGTTGCCTTTCTCCTCCCCCGCCCAGCCCATTATTGAGGCTCGTCTGGAGGATTTGGCCAGTCGGGGCCAGGATGGTTTTAGGCTATTAAGTATACCCCAGGCTATTATACGTTTTAAACAGGGGTTTGGCCGGTTGATTAGGAGCAGCAAAGACGACGGCTGTGTGGTTGTCCTCGATGGGCGGCTCCTGAGCAGAAGCTATGGTAGGCAATTTCTTGTTTCCCTTCCCATTAAACGGCACCTGAGAGGGGATGTAGATTTTATCGCTAAAAAAATTTACGCTTGGTTTAAAGACGGCCGGGACCATCAACCACAAAGTTAATATATGGCAAACGTTACAATGAAAAAGATAGCACATTTAATCAGTGTTTAAAATAATATATTAGCAGCTAACCTAATGAAGGGATGTGAGTATCCTTGCGTGTGTATTTTGTTAAGCTTCCCGCATTTTTAAGATCATGGCTGCTGAAAATATGGAAATAATATTACATGGCAGACTATTATGGTCTGCCCTCTTAACATATTAAGTAAAATTGGTTGATTTGCAGTTTAAAAGAATTTACATTTCTTATAATGAGTATTATAATTGTAAAAGTTTACAGCCACACTGTCTTGCCGCAATCCCCTGGGCATATTACAATAACCATACATATTCCTAGGAATACTACCCTAGACACATCGTCTCAAACGTTTTATAATATCAGCAGGTCTTTAATTAATCTGATTTATTAGTCAATTAAATAATGGTTTTTGTGCACCTTTAGTTTCACTAAACCGCAGGTGTTGTATTATGCAGAATATATTATTTTTTTTGGGGAATGGCAGGTGAGTGACATCACTTAATAGAAAAATGAATAGACATTTTAATGTGGCCAAAGTGATCGAGCGAGGATTTGCCCTTTTGGTTAAGATTTTTCTGCAAAGAGGGGTCTGTTATGGAATCCATTAATGTAAATGAATCAATTGTAAAAAATGCGGATTTTACCGAAGAGATAGGTATTGAGAGCGGACAACCTGTACAAAAATGTTATCAGTGCGGCAAATGTACTGCTGGTTGCCCTTTGACATTCGCCATGGATTACAAACCGAACCAGGTTATTCGCATGGTCCAGTTGGGTATGAAGGATGAATTGCTTAAATGCCAGACCATCTGGATCTGCTCAAACTGCTCTACATGCACAACCCGCTGCCCATGCAACGTGGAGGTTGCCGAGGTGATGGGAGCTCTCCGGATCATGGCTGGGAAAAGTGGCACTACACCCCCGGGAAAGGCCAAATACGTGGAGGTTATGTACGACGCTTTGTTGGGGACAGTTGAAAGATTTGGGAGAACTTATGAGGTCGGGTTGGTTATGCAAAACAACTTAAAAAGCGGAAAATTGTTTAATAATGCCGATATGGGAATGCCTATGTTCCAGAGAGGCAAACTGAAGTTGTTGCCGAC
>JGI24708J26588_10003829_pt1 | contig 10676 bp, 7 predicted proteins | sample BioPla1DNA2_FD_26588 | JGI IMG/M metagenome (IMG submission 26588) | reverse complement strand
ATAAATAACCCTGCAGTAATGGTTCCTGGATTTCCAGCTGAATTGGTTAAGTCGGCTACATTGGATTTTAATAACTCTTTGTATTCTTCAAAACAAGGGAGTCTCCATATCTTTTCTCCTGTTTGGTCGGATGCTTCTTGCAACTGATTAAAAAATACATCATTGTTAGAAAGTACGGGAGTCGCTACATTTCCTAAAGCATAACCTGCAGCCCCTGTTAAAGTAGCAATATCACAGATCTTACTTACCTTTTCTTTTTCTATGGCATAATGAACGGCATCCACTAAGGTCAGTCTTCCTTCTGCATCTGTACTGCCAATAAAAATTGTTTTTCCTGCCATAGAGCCTATGATATCTCCTGTTCGATAAGCATTTCCTGAAATCATATTTTCACAAGCGGCTACAACTCCAACTACATTCACTTGTAATTTCATTTGTGCAATGGCAGCCATGGCACCAATAACAGCAGCGGCTCCTCCCATATCACTTTTCATATCAATCATGCCTTTAGGAGGTTTGATGCATAAGCCGCCACTATCATAAGTAAGTCCTTTTCCTATCAAACCAATCCTTTCTTCCTGATTTGCAGGATCCCCAAAATAACGCATCACAATTAATCTTGGCGGATTTTCTGATGCCCTGGCTACAGAAAGATACGCTTCCATGCCCAATTCTTGAATCTGATCTTCATCAAATACTTCTACTTCAAAACCATATTTTTCTCCCGTTGCCTTAGCTTGATTCGCCAACTCAATAGGAAGCAATACATTGGCAGGTTCGTTAACAAGATCCCTAGCAAATACCGTTGCTTCCCCTAAAATCCTTCCCTCTTGGCAAGATATTTCCATGGCTTCTAAATAATTTTCTTCTCTACACCAGATATGAATTTCTTGAATACTATTTTCCTTTTTATCCGCTTGATAGCGATCAAATTTATAATTAGCTAGGATCGAAATTTCTGCTATAATCCGAGTACTTGTTTCCACAGAAATAACTTTACTAATTCCCATAGGCTCTAGAAGAATGCATTTTGCTTTGAGTCGATTTCCTTCTTTTATTACCTTTGCTACCACTTTTCTTAGCTTTTCTAATGTGAAATCTTCTTTTTTCCCAAGACCGATAAGAATAAACTTATTGGGTTTTGCTTCTCTAGGTAAAATAAAAGACTCTACTTTACCAAACTCCCATTTAAATTCTTCTACTTTTGTAAGATAATGCACCATTTCTTGTATTTCTTCATCTTCAAAAGAATACGTTTCATCTTCGTATAAGCCTATTACTCTCGTATCGCAACTTTGATCCAAAGACTTTATTATTTTTATTTCCATTGAATTATCCTCTCCTTTATTTTTTTATTGTCTGATGCACATTATTTTATCCATATAGAGTTTCTTTTTACATTTATATCTTGATCCATTTTTATTATATATAGGCTCTTGGTTTAATTTTGTGAATAACTCTCTTATATTCTTTTCTATTTTACTATCTCAAAGAAAATATTGCAAATAAAAACAGAAAAAAGCTAGTGTAAGGTAATTTCCCTATTTCTTACTATCTTTCTTTAATGTTTGGTTTTATTTCTCTTTGAAACTTAAAAGACCCACGTTTAAAGTGTGATTACATCCATTCCAAGTGCATAAGAAAAAGCACATAATTGGTAAGATTACGTGCTTTTATATTAAGTGGTTTTTCTTTCAACTAAACTTATTGGTAAAATATTTTCTATCTTTACATTTCTTTTTTCTATTTGATTAATGATCACTTTAACAGTTAGCTCTGCCATTTCTTTAATTGGCTGTTTAATGGTTGTTAAAGGCGGAACTATTAACGACGCCAAATTAATATCATCATATCCTACAATTTTCAAATCTGTAGGTATTTTTTTACCAATTTCATTTGCAACATATATAATTGATGCTGCTATCATATCACTACTGGCGAAAATTCCATCTATATCTGGATTCTCTTCAAACAATTTATAAGCTATTTTTTCATAACTTTTATAGATATCTAATTTTGCTTCCTTTATTACATAATCTACATTTTTTTCAGTTACAATATCTATAAAAGCTTGATATCGTTTATTAGCAGGCGTATTAATTTCTAAAGGTCCNCATATATGTGCAATCTTCTTACAACCCTTTTCTATTAAAAGATTTGTAGCTAATTTNCCTCCATAATAGTTNTCAGAAGTTATAAAAGGTATATTATTATCAAAATTTCTATCAATAGCTACTATAGGAAGCTTAGAATTTAGATAATCAGAAGTATCCAAGGTATGGCTGCCAATAATAATGCCATCTACCTGATTCCTTTTAAGCATTTCTACATAATCCTTTTCTTTAATGCTATCTTGATAAGAATTACATATTAAAACTTTATATCCTGCTTGGTAAGCATAATATTCAATAAAGTTTGTTAGCTCAGAAAAAAATGGATGGGATACATTAGGAATAATAAGTCCAATAATATTAGATTTTTTCCTATATAATGAGCGAGCCAATTCATTAGGCTGATAATCTAATTTCTCCATAGCATCATATACTTTTTTTCTTGTAGCCTCACTAATATAACCTCTATTGTTTAAAACTCTAGAAACTGTAGTAGGTGCAACACCTGCTACCTTTGCTACATCTTTTATGGTTGCCATAAACTAATTCATCCTTTAATTTGCAATATTTATATATTATAATTATTTTATCACATTAACAAAAGACTGTCTATTTTATAAATGTATTTAATCTTATATATCAGTATGTAAAAACACTATTGCATATTATTTATATTATATATTCAACAAGATCTCCATTTTCATCAATATAATCAATTTTAGACTGATTCGTTTTTAAATCTATAAACAAGGTACAATGTTTATCATTCTTTTCCCATGCAAGTTTAATTTCGTCATCAGGACAATTCATGACTTTAAATTCTCCATTGAATGCAGGATATTCATTTCTAAATCTTATAAGTTTTAGAAGCCTTTTAACTACTTCTCGTTCTAATGAGTCTTTTATTTCTTCTATAGTGTAATTATGCCTATTAATTGCACGTCTTTCGCCAGTTTCTTTTAAACTATCATAATCATTTTCTCCAGCCAAAAGTCCTACATAATATACTTGAGGTATCCCTGGGGAAAAAAACTGAATAGCTCTTGCTGCTAAATATGCATCGTCATCAGAATTAAGAGCAGAATAATAAGTACAATTGATTTGATGGACATCAAATCCATCCTTATCTTTATGCTCTTCTGTTAAAATCAGACTAAGCTTTGCCCCTCTTTCAACACATTTATCAACTACTTTTCTGGCTTCTTTTGTATCTATTAAGTCATCCAAATCAGGTTTAACTGGTATTCCATCATGGCAATCAAGGGTGGTAAATTGCTTACTTGGTCGATTTCTAAGATAATCACATAGTCCTTTACTGGATTTATTCATAAGAGTTTCTAATACAGTATAGGGCAGAATAAAATCATATATCCAATATCCATGATCTGATAATTTATATTGGGTTTTATAATGGGCATGAACCTCTGGAAGCAGCTCAATACCTAAGGAATCTGCCATATTTTTAATCCAGTCCATGAACTTATAAATTTCCGGTTCCACAAAAAAACAACTAGTTCCTAACTTTTTGATAACATATCCTACAGCATCCAATCTTACTATTTTCACACTATTTTCGCTGAAATGCTTAAAGAAATCTGTTAAAATTTGTTTCGTCTTTTCAGAGCTTATATCAATATCAATTTGTTCAGAAGGATCCTCTTTGCCAAAAGTTGTCCAAACTCTTTCTACTTCACCCGTTTCTTCTATTGCAAAGATAGAATAAGGTTTTTGCCTTCTCAAAAACATCTTATCAATATCTTCCTGGACGGGTTCTCCATCTTCCCAAAGCTTATCTAAAGTAATAAAAATGTCAGCATACTCTGACTTCCTCCCTTTTTTCAAAAAATCTTTGAAGTATTCCGATTGCCTTGATATATGGTTAACCATTAAATCTAATAATACATCAAAATTTTTTCCTATATTTTTAATATCTTCCCAAGTCCCAAACTTAGGATCTATTTTAAAATAAGTAAGGGGCGCAAATCCTCTATCCCCTGAAGAAGGAAATGGTGGTAAAATATGAACTCCACCTTTACATATGTCTGAAAAGTATTTTAAAAGCACTTCATTTAAAGTTTTCAAATCTCCCCCAAGAGAATCAGGATACGTAATAAGCTGTACTTGATTTTTTAATCCCATTAACAATTTCCTCCTTTAGCTAATCTTCGATTATAAATTATATATACTTTTTATTTCTTCAAGCTTTGGTAATTCAACAACAGCCCCCGTATGCTTTAATTTATAAGCGCTAACCGCAAAACCTAGCTTTATAGACTCTTTTATATTATNCCCTTTTACTAAGGCAGCATAAAACCCAGACCAAAATGCATCCCCTGCCCCTGTAGTATCTACAACATCAGTAGCCAAAGTATTAAATTTTATAATTTCTTTTCCATTAGATACCAATGCTCCATCTTTTCCAAGAGTCATTATTACAAACTTTGCACCTAAATCCAAGAATTTTTTCACCTGGTTATTCGGTGTATCTTTTCCAAATAATCTCTCTGAATCATCTTCTGAAGGCTTTATAATATCTACCTTATTTATAATTGATTTTACGTATTCTACTCCGTCTTCTTCTCTTTCCCATATCATTGGATGATAATTAGGATCAAAACAAATTAATACATTATTATTTCTTGCTACTTCAATCACCTTTTTAATTGTATTTCTTGAAGGTTTTCTAGAAATAGGCCAACAAGAGAAATGTACTATTTTAGAATTTAATATTGCTTCCTCTAATCTATCTGTATATTCCAAATGATAATCTGCTTCTCTATAAAAAATAGGTACAGGAGTACTTTTACTTTTAGTTATAAGAACCATACTAGTTGCATAATTAGTTTGATCGATACAACCAATATTAATTCCTGCTTTTTCTAAATGATTGATCAAAAACTTTCCCAATCCATCATTTCCAACAGCTGATGATACTAAGGAATTTATCCCCAATCTTCTTACATTCATTGCAATATTTGCCGGTGAACCTCCAAAAAATTTATTAAAGGTATCACATTCAAATTCATCACAATAATCTGATGATATCATATCTACAAGTAATTCCCCTACTGTTAAAACGTCATTTTTTCTATCAACAAATTTAATTACATCATCAAATTCAAGCATCCATTTCTACCTACTTTCTTAACTCCATTTAAAAAGAGCACACACGTTAAACTTTAGTTTTCTCCCTTATTATTCGATATTCCGCTTTTTAAATACTATAATTTTATTTTTTTCTTTAGAAAAAGCCTTTATTTTAATAGCATTTTTACAGAAATTTTATTAATGTCTAAAAGAAATAAAAATTATCCCTATGTTGCTTATTTTATTGAACCTTGTAGTACTCCATTAATAATGTGTTTTTGTGTAAACAAATAGAATAATATAACAGGTACAATTGTAAGAATTAAACCAGCCATAGCTAACCCATAATTAACTGTATATGTCCCATAAAAATAATATGTTGATAATGGAAGAGTTCTTTCTTTCGCTTCAACTAAAATTAATGAAGGAAGAAGGAAATCATTCCATATCCAAAGTACATCTAATATAGCTATGGTCATAGTTGTAGGTTTGAGCAATGGAAATACAATCTGCCAAAAGGTTTGCATTATACTGCATCCATCTATCATGGCTGCCTCTTCTAGCTCAACAGGAATGCTTTTTATAAACCCATGATACATAAATACGGCCAAGGCAACTCCAAACCCTATATACATATATATTAAAGTCCATTTACTATTTAACATTCCAAGAGACCCATATATATTAACCAAAGGGATCATAATTCCTTGGAAAGGAATAATCATAGAAGCCACAAATATGAAAAACATGATTTTATTAAACTTCCACTTTTTTCTAACCAATATATAAGCTGTCATGGAAGAATTTATAACAATTGCTATAACACTAAAAACTGTTACAATAAGAGAATTCATAAATGCATGGGAATAATTCATCTTTGTATAAGCATCGATATAATTTCCTAAGTTGTAGGTTTTTGGAAGATTTAATGGATTGGAAACTATATCTACTCTGTTTTTGAAAGAATTTATTAATACTAGCACAAAAGGAAAAACATATAGTACTAAAATAATACCAACTATTATAGTTTTGATTAGACTCAAAATGTTTTTTTTCATATTAAGCTTCCACCTCCATCTTTTTACTAAAGTAAACTTGAATCAATGTTACTACAGCAACAATTAAAAATAAGAAAAATGCCTGTGCCTGCCCTACACCGTAATCCTGAGATAAAAATGCTTTATTGTATACTGTCATGGATATCAACTCTGTACTCTTAAATGGTCCACCCTTTGTTAAAGCTAAGTTAACATCATAGACCATAAATGTTCTTTGCAGAGATAAGAATATACAAACTGTAAAAGAAGGTACTAACATAGGTAAGGTTATATTTATCATTCTTCTGAAGTTTCCAGCACCATCAATACTTGCTGCTTCAAGAATATCCTTAGGCACATTCATTAATCCAGCTATATATATAATCATCATATACCCTGAATACTGCCAAACTCCTACTATAACCAAAGTCCAAAATGCCTTATTAGGATCTGAAAGCCATGATGAGGATAATATTGGTATTTCAAATGTTTTCCCTAAATATACTAAAACATTGGAAAACACAAATTGCCATATATATCCTAACAAAACTCCACCTATAAGGTTGGGGGTAAAGAAACCACTTCTAAAAAAGTTTTGTCCTTTTACACCGCTGGTTAAAATAGAAGCCAATAAAAAAGCAATAACATTAGTCAAAGTCACAGTAAAAAATACATATTTTAAAGTTAATAAAAAAGAATTGAAAAATGCTTTATCTTTAAATACTTCTAAATAATTTTTAATTCCAATAAATGAATGGTTAGATGATATTCCATTCCAATTTGTAAAAGTTAAGTATATACCAAATAAAAATGGCAGAATAATAACAGTGAAAAATATAAAAGTAGTAGGACCTGCAAATAATAAATATATTTTTAGTTTATCTACGAACCCCTTTTCCCTATCCATATTAACACCCTTCCAAAAATATATAATTAACTACTATTTAAATAATGGATAAGCAGCATTATTGCTTATCCATTATTTATTTCTTACGTAATAATATTATTTAACGTTTTTCCAATAAGTTTCTACCTCTTCAATTAATGCATCTCTATCAATTATACCTGCTAAATATTTTTGCATGGAAGCACCTACTGTTGACCAGTGATCTGCTGGCATTGTTGTCATAAATTGAATTGTATTACCACTAGTCATATACTCTTTAACAGACTTCGCTAAAGGATCTTTTGGTTCTAACGTAATGTTTTTAAACGCTGGAATTATATTTGCTTTATTTACAACTGCATCTTGACCATTTTCATTATATACAAGCCATTCTAAGAATTTCTTTGCGGCTGCTTGTTGATCTTCGTTGTTGTTTTCTTTATCAATACCAATATATTTTGTTACTCCAACTGGAATTCCTTCATTACCATAATCATCAGCATTATCACTTATAACTACTGGTACAAATCCAAATCCTTCTTCTCTTTGTGCAAATTCATAAATTTGTGGCCATGTCCAGTTACCCATGAACCAGAATCCTACTTCTCCTGAACCCATAGCTTGTTGGTTAGCTTCATAAGTAGCAGCCAATGGATCATTTTTATACATATTGTATTCTTTCATCATATCAAATGTATCCATTAAACCATTGAATTGCGCATTGCTAGCTAAATCAATTTTTCCTGTTTTTAAATCTTCAAGAAAATTATTAACTTTTACAGAATCATTAGATTGTGCAGCATAAGATATTGATATAAAGTGTCCTGCCAAAGACCAGTCCATAGGAGATATAGCTAAAGCTTCAAACCCAGCTGCTTTTACTTTATCAAAAGCATCTTTTAGATCTTTTCTTGTTTTAATGCTTGCCGGGTCAACCCCCGCTTTATCTAACACTTCTTTATTATAGATAAACCCAGCTCCTTCAACTGCAAACGGAAAAGCCATAATTTTTCCATCAATTGTAACAGTATCTAGAGTCTTATCAGATGCATCTGCAACCCACTTTTCGTTACTGAGATCTAAGAATTTATCAGCAAAATTAGGAATATCTGTTGGGTCTAACATTGCTAATGCTGGTGCATTACCAGATGCATACATAGTAGATATTTTTTCAAATGGAGATTGTCCTGCAGAGGCAGGTACAATTTCTACTGTAATATTAGGATTGTCTACAGTAAAAGTTTTTGCAGCTTCTTCTAATTGAGCTTGGATTTCTCCTTTTGAGTTAAGCATTGTAATTTTAACTTCTTTTGCTTTATCTGTTTCTGTAGATTTGCTTTCTTGATTATTTTCTACTTGTTTTGTTGTGTCTGATTGCTTACCTGTAGAATCTTGGGTCCCTTTTGAACCACAGCCCGCTAATAACCCAATTGCCAGTATGAGTGACATTAACATAGATAATAATTTAATCTTTTTCATTTTTACCCCTCCGTGTATATTCAATTTGATTTCCATTTATTATTTGGAAATCTTAATTACAATTTCATTATACTCATATTGATTCCGTATGTCAACCGTTTGATATATATAATTTCTATTTTATTTTTTATGTTAACGTTTGACATATGTTAATTATGTCAATTAATTTATTTTTAATGTATAGTTTATATACAAAATAATCACTTTTAAATCCATTTATAACACAATTATTGCTAAACCCTAATTCTTGATAAAGAATCTCTAGGTCTTTCTATCATTTTCCTAATTATTTCTTTTGTTTCTTCGCCTAATTGCTAAATTTCTTTATTACCATGTTCGATGAATGCAATACATCCTTTGTCTTTTCATTCAACTTTTTGATGGCATCTTCTATCCTCTTAATAACATTGTTAATATTATGAATTTTCAACTAGTTTATTATCATCGATTTATCCAAAACAAAAATATCGTAATTTTGGTCACAGCACTTACTGATCCCCATGATTTTTAGATAAGACTGTTCTAATCTTATGGAACTTTTTTAATTTAATTCCGTCTAAAGAAATAGATCCATGTAAAATATTCATAAAAAGAAAGGATGGATATAATGAATAAAAAATTAAAACATATAATTCCCATTACAATGGCTGCTATCATCGCCGCAAGTATACCAACAGTTTCTTCTTTTGCTGAAAAAATTGGTGAAGAAATTCGCATANCCAATGAGCACAGTNTCTTAGAAATGGAAAGACAANATGAAAGAGAAAATTACATTTTATTGGCAGGCCAAATTAAGGATATAAGACAAGGTCACGAAGGAAGTATTTTCNCTCTTGTTTCTNACANTGATGANGAATATAGTGGTATTCAGTTTGGTGTCAGCAGTGATACTTTACTCTTGGATCAAAGAGGCGAAAAAGTAGCCATTACATCTTTGCAAATTGGTGATACCGTAAAGGTATATTACAGAAAAGATCAACTCATGGCATTAAGCATGCCTCCAATGACCTTTGCACCTATTTTTATCGTAGAAAAAGAAGGCTCAATTGGTTTTACAGAACTTGCCTTTTTTAACGAGAATCTGATTAACTTAAACAATACACTACAATTAAACATTGCTGAAGAAACTCAAATCTTCGATCAACAAGGCAATCCAAAAACAAAAGAAGATTTGGTCAATCAAGAACTTTTGGTATTCTATGACATCACCACCCGAAGCATTCCTGCCCAAACCACCCCTCAAAAAGTGATTTTGTTGGCACAAGAAGAACAGGCCCTAAAAGAAACCATGGAAAATATAGATACCATTATCGCTGATGATTTTATTATGGTTGAAGGTAACAAAATGATTCCGCTTCGAAAAGTAGCCGAATACCTTGGATATGAAGTATCTTGGATGGGAGACACACAACAAGTTGAATTAAGGCTCCAAGCTTCTAGTTTTCTAATGACCATTGGGGAAAAAACATATGCTTATAATCGTAGCTTAGGCCAATTTGAACAAGCTCCCCTTCTTCATAACCATAAAACTTATGTGTCTCAATCCTTTATTGACAGATTGATGCAATAAAATAATCTCTTTAAAAAAATACAGCTCCTATCCTTTCAAAAAAAGAATAGGAGCTGTATTTTATTTGCATACTGCTTTCCTATTTCCAATATGATATAGTATCTACCCTCTGTTTATAAGTCCCTGACTACCTTTTGGAGGTGAATGGAAAGATGGTTATTTCTCTCAATAAATGTAAAAAGCCTTTGATAGGATTATTTTTATTATGGCTCATTGCAATGGTTTTATTTACTCTATTCAGAAATAAAACAGTTCCTACTTTCATGGGCGGAAGCATACACACTTATCGCATATCAAAAAAAGAACACTTACAACCCGTCTTTAAGATCACTGGAAAACGTGAGGACGAAGAACGATTTCAACGTCCTTCTAAACAATCCGCTTTACGATTAAAGTATTCTTTTGAAGACTTTATAAATAGTACGGAAAAACCACCGTACATCCACATTCTCTTTCAGTCTCCCAAAGATGTGATCCAAGCCTATTATGCCATACTAAAAGAAGCT
>JGI24708J26588_10003826_pt1 | contig 10679 bp, 9 predicted proteins | sample BioPla1DNA2_FD_26588 | JGI IMG/M metagenome (IMG submission 26588) | reverse complement strand
TCACTGGAATGTGTATTTTTTGCAGTAAGAAGGGGATACCTCCGATATGGTCCTCATGACCATGTGTGATAATTAACGCTTTAATTTTCTTTTGTTTCTTGAAAAGATGTGTGTAATCAGGAATGACATAATCAACTCCTAATAAATTTTCCTCTGGAAACATTACACCTGCATCCACAATAACAATTTCATCCTCATGTTCGAATACGTACATATTCTTACCGACTTCACCTAAACCTCCAAGGGCATAAACGAGTGTGTCGTTTTTTTGTATTTTCATATAGTAAATTACTCCTATTCTATAATTTTTAAGTTTTCGTCATCCCAAGGGTTTTTCTGATTGATATAATCATAGAATAAAACGCCATGTAGATGATCAATTTCATGTTGAAAGATTATTGCAAGGTAGTTATTCAAGCGAAGTGTCACTTCTTGTTCTTGCAATAAATCATAAGCCTTCACGCGAATTCTTTGATAGCGTGGTACAAGTCCTGGATAGTCTTCTTTAATTGATAGACATCCTTCTCCTACTGCTAAAGCAGCTTTTTTTTCACTATGCGCAATTATTTTAGGGTTAATTAATGCATATTCTTTGCGTTCAAGTTCACCATCTTTGTTTTCCATTTCAACGGAAATAGCCGTCATTTGCTTGGAAACCCCTACTTGAGGTGCTGCAATGCCGACTGCTGGTTGTAGATTGTATTTTTCTGATAATTCTTCATCTTGTGAATCTCTTACATACTGAAGCATTTCTAAAAGTAATTCTTTATCTTCATCCTGTAATGGGAAAGCTACTTCTTCTGCTTTCGCACGCAAAACAGGATTCGGATCAAGAATAATCGTATCCCTATTAATTCTATATTTCATTGTATTACCTCTTAATTCAAAATCTATTCTATATATTACATTAATTAATACACTTTTAAAAGTCAAAAGATTTAAAAAAATAAAATCTGTGCTAATATATATATTATGAAACGAAAAAATATATCATTATCAATGCCTAAGGGTTTTTCAAAGTCTATTCATGCCAGTGTGCTTGCGCTGACGATTTTTGGTGTGTTTATGATTGTGAGTGCGAATGCGACGATCAATGCCTTAGACTGGACTATATTACTTAAAATTATTATTAAAGAATCTTTCTTTATTATTATATCATATTTAATTATGGTATTGGCCGCGCGACGATTTAGTTTTTCAAAATTGGAGAAATATTATATACCACTTTTGGTATTAACATTTGGAAGTTTGTTGTTGACGCTTATGTTTCCAGCTGTGGGTGGCGCAAAGGCTTGGATTCGGTTAGGACCTGTAACCATTCAGCCAAGTGAGTTTGCGAAAGTCATGGTTATTTTAGTCATGGCCTATTCTTTGGGTGATCGTAGAAATCCGAGCTTGAAATTTTCTGATCTTGCTACACATCCACTTGTAATCGTATTATTAATTGGGTTAATAGTCTTAATGCCACAAAGTGATTTGGGAACGGCCGCAATCATTATGTTGATTGCTTTAATGACGTATATGACTTTTGGTCATAAAATTTTAAGCAGAACACAGGGTATCTTCCTATTTCTATTTACATTTTTTATTGTAGCGTTAGTATTATCAACAAGTACATTTTTTGTGAATTTGATTGCGAAGCTGCCTATACCTGATTATATGGTTGACCGTTTCCGTGTGAGTGCGAATCCATTTACAGATATACATAATGCGGGAGCTCAGATCTTTAACGGAATGGCGGCATTTGTGAGTGGTGGTCTATTTGGGGTCGGTTATGGCAAAGGATTTTTAAAGTTTAGCTTTATCTTTGCGTCTGAATCAGATTCAATTTTAGCGATTATTGTCGAGGAATTGGGATTTGTCTTCGGATTTATGCCAATTGTAATTCTATATGGAATCATAATTTTTCAACTTATGAAGTATACTTTTTTAGTTAAAAGCGAAAAGGATAAGGCGATTTTAGTCGGTACGATAGCTTATATATTTATCCACTTCCTATTTAATGTGGGTGGAGTAACAGCCTTCATTCCTCTAACGGGAGTCCCTTTACTATTCATTTCTGCAGGTGGCTCGAGTCGAATGGCAATCATGCTGGCAATTGGGTTATCGCAAAACGTAATTGCTCGCCATAATCATAGTGGGAGTGCAAAATGAGAATAATCGCAGGTTATCTTAAATCAAGACGCATTAAAACTTTAAAAGGAGACCAGACCAGACCGACTTCTGATCGCGTGAAAGAGGCCGTATTTAATAAGATAGGCCCATATTTTGAAAAAGGAAACTTATTAGATGTTTTTTCCGGAAGTGGTGCGATTGCGTTTGAAGGTTTGAGTCGTGGTATTGAGCGGGCAGATTTAATTGAGAAATCCAGAAAGGCTGCCGCAATTATTAAAGATAATATCCAAAATTTAGATTTATCGTCACAAGCTACGCTACATATCGGAGATGCAAAGGCGATTCTCATGACTTTAAAAATTAAATATGATATTATTTTTATGGATCCGCCATATAAATATCAAAACTATTTTGATTTGATAGACATAGCTGGTAAACTTCTTAGGAATCAAGAATCAATTATGATCTTGGAGACGGATCGTCGTGCTTTATTTGATATTCCTGATTATCTAGAGTGTGTGGATAGTAGAAATTATGGAGAATCAAAGATATATTTTATTAGAATGCGTTAAGCATTCTTTTTTTATTTTAGCACTCATAACTTGACAGTGCTAAAAACATGTTGTAAAATGAATAGGACAAGGAGGCGAAGCGATGTTAACGCCAAGAAAAATCGAAATTTTCAAAGCGATTGTAAAAGAATTTATTGAGACAGCAGAACCGGTCGGTTCAAAATTATTAATTGATAAATATAATTTCAATTATTCTTCTGCAACCATTCGTAATGAAATGAGCGATCTTGAAAAATTAGGCTTAATTGAAAAGACACATACATCCAGTGGTCGAGTTCCATCAAGTAAAGGTTATCGATTTTATGTCGAACATTTTCTTGAGGATCAAATCAGTGAGGGTGTGGAAAATGTGATTGCTCAAATCTTTGAAGATCGAAAACTCGGTGTTGAAGAAGCGATTCGTCAAAGTGTCGATGTTTTAACCCAAATGACCAGTCTGACATCTATGGTGTTGGGACCGGCTTCTAGTGATGATGCTTTAAAAAGCGTTCAATTGATTCCGATTAACGATCGCAGTGCTATGGTAGTATTTGTGACTGTAACTGGTCATGCGGAACATAGAATCTTTGATTTTGAAACATCTGTTTCTATTGAAGAAATGGAATCATGCACAAATATATTAAATGAACGATTGACGGGGACACCACTGATTCAAGTGGTAGATAAAATGGAAAACTTGAGACCTATTTTGTCGCAACGATTACTTCAGTATGAGGTATTGTTTGAAGCCTTTGTGAGTGCATTTATGAAATTTGCGCAAGAGGAAGTTTACTTAAGTGGTCGTGATAATATGTTATACCAACCTGAGTTTGCGAATATTGAAAAACTCAGACAACTTACATACATGCTTGAAAACTCCCAAATTTGGAAAGAGATGAGTACGCGTCATGATAACCTACGCCTTAAAAAAGGTGAACATAGTGAGTTAATGTGGATTGATGATATGGCCGTTGTTTCTAGTTCCATTGTGATTAATGAGGATGAAGAGCATACGTTAATGGTACTTGGTCCCAGTCGGATGGAGTATGGGCGTGTAATTAGTTTGGTAGAGTATGTAACAAAGATGATAGAAAGTGTTTATGGAGAAGGTGAATCGGATGAGTGATGAAAAAAAGAAGCATGAAGAAAAGCAGCATGAAGAAGAAACTGAAGTTAAGGAAGAAGAAACTGAAGTTAAGGAAGAAGATCCTTTGCAGATTCTAGAAGAAGAAAATACTCAATTGAAAGAAGAAGTTAAAAAATTGCAAAATGAGTATTATAAGGCATATGCAGATGCAGAAAACATTCGTAAACGTCAGCAACGAGATTATGAGCTCTCAATGAAATATAGAATTCAATCTTTTGCGGAATCAATTTTACCGGCAATTGATAATTTGGAAAGAGCTTTAAGTGATGATTCTGATGATGCTAAAGCATATAGAGAAGGTGTTGAGATGATTTATGAACAAATTCTAAACGCCTTAAAACAAGAGGGTGTAACACCCATTGATGCATTAAATAAACCTTTTGATCCTAATATTCATCAAGCTTTATCAACTGAGGAAGTTGAAGGGGTTGAACCGAATATAATCGTTGAAGAGTATCAAAAGGGTTATATGATTAAAGATCGCGTATTACGTGCGAGTTTAGTGAAAGTTAGCGAATAGGGAGGAAATAAAATATGAGTAAAATTATAGGAATTGATTTAGGAACAACAAATTCAGCCGTTGCAGTTATGGACGGTGGTGAAGCAAAAGTTATTACTAACCCTGAAGGTAATAGAACTACACCTTCAGTCGTAAGTTTTAAAAATGGAGAAAGAATTATTGGGGACGCTGCTAAAAGACAAGTTGTCACAAACCCAAATAGTGTTTTAAGTGTGAAACGTTTAATGGGTTCTGGTGAAAAAGTAGAACTTGAAGGTAAACAGTATACACCTGAAGAAATCTCAGCAATGATTTTAGGTTATATTAAATCATATGCGGAAGACTATTTAGGTGAGGAAGTTAAAAAAGCCGTGATTACGGTACCAGCATATTTCAATGATGCACAGCGTCAAGCGACAAAAGATGCAGGTCGTATTGCAGGTTTAGAAGTAGAAAGAATTATTAACGAACCGACAGCAGCTGCCTTAGCTTTCGGAATTGACAAAACAGAAACAGAACAAAAAGTATTAGTATTTGACTTAGGTGGAGGAACCTTTGATGTATCCATCTTAGAATTGGCAGAAGGAACATTTGAAGTCTTGTCAACAGCGGGTGATAATGCACTAGGTGGAGATGACTTTGATGATATAGTAGTTGACTATTTAGTTGATATCTTTAAAAAAGAAAATGGAATTGATTTGTCAAATGATAAAATGGCAATGCAACGTCTAAAAGAAGCTGCGGAAAAAGCTAAAAAAGAATTATCTGCTACTGTAAATACACAAATTAGCTTGCCGTTTATTTCAGCAGGAGAAGCAGGTCCATTACACTTAGAGACGAGTTTAACACGTGCAAAATTTGATGAAATGACAAAATCGTTAGTTGATCGCACATTGGTTCCAGTACGTCAAGCCNTAAAGGATGCNGGACTTACTAGAAATGATATTCACCAAGTCTTATTGGTAGGTGGTTCAACACGTATTCCAGCTGTTGTTGAAGCAGTTAAAAATGAACTGGGTAAAGAACCAAACAAATCAGTTAACCCTGATGAGGTAGTATCAATGGGAGCTGCAATTCAAGGTGGGGTTATTGCAGGAGATGTTAAAGATGTATTATTGTTAGACGTTACACCTCTATCTTTAGGAATTGAAACTATGGGTGGAGTCATGACGGTCTTGATTGAAAGAAACACAACCATTCCTACATCTAAATCACAGATTTTCTCAACTGCAGCTGATAATCAACCAGCTGTTGATATTAATGTACTTCAAGGTGAAAGACCAATGGCTAAAGATAACAAACAGCTTGGTTTATTTAAATTAGATGGCATTGCGCCAGCACCAAGAGGGATACCTCAAATTGAAGTTACCTTTGATATTGACGTTAACGGTATTGTTAATGTATCAGCTGTTGATAAAGGTACAAATAAAAAACAATCGATTACCATTAGCAACAGTAGTGGTCTAAGTGAAGAAGAAATTGAAAAAATGGTTCGTGAAGCAGAAGAGCATGCTGAAGAGGATGCAAAATTGCGTGAAGAAGCAGAATTACGTAACCGTGCTGAACAATTTATTCACCAAGTCAATACAACGCTTGCTGAAGAAAATGCAAATATTACGGATGAACAACGCACTGAAGTTGAGAGCTTACGAGATGAATTACAATCTGCGCTTGACAATAATGAAATGGATGTTTTAAAAGAAAAACTAGATGCATTAGAACAAGCAGCACAAATGATGGCTCAATCAATGTATCAAACGGAAGATGCAGAAAGAGCAGACACATCTCAAGATGATGATGTGGTGGATGCGGAATTTGAAGAAAAGAATTAATTTTAAATATATAACTTGCGGAGGTGACCTATGGCTCAACAAAGAGACTATTATGAAATATTAGGTATCAGCAAGTCCGCAAGTGATGCGGACATCAAAAAAGCATATCGAAGACTCGCAAAAAAATATCATCCGGATGTTAATAAAGAACCTGATGCAGCCGATAAATTTAAAGAGGTTCAGGAAGCCTATGATGTATTAAGTGATGCTCAAAAAAGAAGTCAATATGATCAATTTGGTCATGCTGCCTTTGATCAAAATGCCGGTTTTGGCGGTGGTGGTTTTGGTGGCTTCGGTTCAATGGATGACATATTCAGTCAATTCTTTGGTGGTGGTTTCGGTGGTCAAACACAATCGGCGAACCAACCAAGACGTGGTCGCGATCGCTTTATGACAATGACCATCGACTTTATGGAAGCGGTCTTTGGTACAGAAAAAACTATTAAATTGAATGTTGAGGAGGAGTGCCACGCCTGTTCAGGTAGTGGTGCTCATTCTTCCAGTGATATTAAAACCTGTGGTACCTGTCATGGAAGTGGACATGTAACTACACAACAAAGGACTCCATTTGGGGTTTTTGAATCAAGAGGAATTTGTCCTAGTTGTAATGGAACAGGTAAAACAATCACAAGATTTTGTGGCGTATGTAATGGTAGAGGCTTTAACCAAAAAGTAGTCGATGTAGATATTAAGGTTCCTGCCGGTATCATTACAGGTCAACAACTTCGTGTGAGTGGAAAAGGTGAACGTGGAGAAAATGGTGGAGGATACGGAGATTTATATGTAGAAATCAATGTTAAATCCCATAAATATTTCGAAAGAAATGGTAATGACATTCATATTGAAGTTCCCATTTCAGCGGTCGATGCAACACTAGGGACAACCATTGATGTACCAACCGTTAGCGGTGATGTTTCTTTAAATATTCCGGCGGGAACGCAACCTAACACAAAATTTAGATTGCGTGGTAAAGGTGTTAAAGATTTAAGGTCTGATCGATTTGGTGATCAATTTGTTGAAGTAAAAATTGAAATTCCAAAAAAATTAAGTCGATCCGAGAAAAACTTATATGAATCACTGCAAAAAGAAAATAAGCAAGAAACGCCTTTTCAAAAGTTTAAAAATGCATTTAAGTGACATTACGTCACTTTTAATTAAAAAAAANTTTAGCACTCNGCTCTNTNGAGTGCTATTAGTTAGGAGGTAAATATGAACTATACAGAAAATTTAACACAAATACTTAATCAAGCGTATCAGCAGGCAATGGCAATGTCGCATAGCCTAATTACAAGTCACCACCTTCTAAAAGCAATTTTAGATGATGGTAATTATGATGAAGTCTTTGAAAAATCAAAAATCAACAAACCACAATTAAGTCAGAAATTAAANTCTGTTTTGAATCAACAACCAAAAACAGAAGGAGCTCAGATTACATTATCTAATGATGCACAGACATCGNTACAAAACGCAAATCAGTATGCGATAGAAAATAACGATACCTTCATATCGGTATATGCTTTGATTGTTGGTATATATAAAGGCTCCTTTGATTTTATTGGCTCACAAGATTTAAATAATATTGAAAATGCCATTAGTGAAATTCGTAATGGAAAGAATTTTAATTCTGAATCAAGTGAAAATGAATTGAATGCTTTATTAAAATATGGAAGAGATTTAGTTAAAGAAGTTCGTGATGGGAAAATCGATCCCATCATAGGAAGAGATGATGAAATTAGACGAATTATTCAGATACTTTCACGAAAAACTAAAAATAATCCGGTCCTCATCGGTGAGCCAGGAGTTGGGAAGACTGCAATTGTGGAAGGTTTAGCTTGGCGTATAATGCGAGGCGATGTTCCGTTTAGTTTAAAAAACAAACAACTCATTGAACTTGATATCGGGGCTTTAATTGCAGGAGCGAAATATCGTGGTGAGTTTGAAGAACGTCTTAAAGCCGTTTTAAATGAAGTGGAAGAANGTGATGGAAACATTATTCTATTCATTGACGAACTGCATAATTTGNTTGGTGCTGGTAAAACTGAGGGATCAATGGATGCCGCAAATCTATTAAAACCTATGCTTGCGAGGGGCGAACTCCACCTAATTGGAGCTACTACCTATAGTGAATATCGACAATATATTGAGAAGGATGCAGCACTGGAGCGTCGCTTCCAAAAAGTAAGTATTCTAGAACCAACCGTTGAGGATACTATTTCCATTTTAAGAGGTCTAAAAGATCGTTTTGAAAGTCATCATGGTGTGAAAATTTTAGATGAAGCCATTGTATCAGCGGCACAACTCTCTGATCGTTATATTACAGATCGCTTCCTTCCTGATAAAGCCATTGATTTAATTGATGAAGCCTGTGCCTCTATTCGTGTTGAGATGGAGTCAATGCCAGAAGAACTGGATGAGTTGATGCGTAAGATATTACAACTTGAGATTGAAGAAGTCTCACTTCGCAAAGAGACTGATGAAAAAACACTGGAAAGATTAGATGAAATCGTTTCTGAACTGAAGGAATTAAAATCTGAATATGATAGTTTACATGCTAGATGGGAAGAAGAGAAGGGTAAGCTTGATAAAATTAAGTCTGCTAAAGAAGATTTAGAAAAAGCCAGACTTGATTTAGAAAGAGCTCAAAATGATGCTCGATATGAAGATGCGGCAAGGTTACAATACGAAACAATTCCAAATTTAGAAAAATTAATATCAGAAGATCAAAGAGTGTCAACTATGATTCAAGAAGAAGTGAATCAAGAACTAATCGCAGATATTGTATCAAAATGGACACATATTGAAATTTCTAAACTCGTGGATAGTGAACGAAACAAAATATTGAATTTAAAAGAGATACTAAATAAACAAGTAAAAGGCCAAGATGAAGCCCTTGAAAAAGTTAGTGACACCATTTTGCGAGCGAAAGCGCAAATTCAAGATGAGAATCGACCTTTAGGTTCCTTTATGTTCTTAGGGCCTACTGGTGTCGGTAAAACGGAAGTAGCGAAAGCCCTCGCCCTACAATTGTTTGATAGTGAAAGCAACATCATCCGAATTGATATGAGTGAGTACATGGAGAAACATAGTGTGTCTCGTTTGATTGGTGCGCCACCGGGATACGTTGGTTATGAGGAAGGTGGTCAACTAACGGAGATGGTTAGACGTCATCCCTATAGTATCATTTTACTCGATGAGATAGAAAAGGCCCACGTTGAGGTATTTAATATATTACTTCAAATATTAGATGAAGGACATATCACAGATTCTAAGGGGATAACGGTTGATTTTAAAAATACCATTATCATTATGACATCAAACTTAGGTAGTGAATATGCTTTCGAAGAAAATCCTGATTTAAGAAATCAACATTATTTAGACGCTATTCAACTTCATTTTAAACCTGAATTTATTAATCGAATTGATGAAATTATTGTATTTAATGCTCTAAACCAATCTGTTTTAATTGAGATTGCGGATAAATTTATGCAAGAATTAAGTCAAAGAATGATGCACCGTGATATTGAATTAATATATAATGATTTAGTTTTAGAGAAGATAGTCGCACTAGGAAGTGATATTACTTACGGAGCACGTCCAATGAAACGATTCATTCAAAATGAAATCGAGACTAAAATTGCTTATCTAATATTAGAAGAAAACATGGATAAAGGGGTCATTAAATTAGAGTTTATAAACGATGAATTTCTTGTCACAAAACTTTGAAATCTAGATGTTGATGATGTACAATAGTTAAGGACAAGAAAAAGGAGAGGGAAATGAAGAAAATTAGTTTGATGTTATTGAGTGTAATTATGTCTTTAGTACTATTTGGTGCTACGGTAGAAGCAGAGACTGTAGTTACGACTGGTGAAGAACCTTTAGATCATTTACGTGAAAATTATTTGACACTTGATGAAGTGCATGAGATTCAAGTAGATGGTGAAAACTATGAAGTTCTTGGATTAGAAGATGAAACGGTGTTTACAGTTGTAGACTATATAGTCAAAACAGAAGAGAATGAATTAAAGTTTCCAATATTCTTATTAGGTAGTAATGAAGAATTAATGGAGTCAGAAAGTATCAAGTTTATGTACGGACAGACCCCAATTTTTACTAAAGACGGTGTTCTAAATATAGAAAAAAAAGAAATTGAAAAAATTAATGAAGAAGGAAAACTCTATATTAATTATGAACTGGTTCAAGCTAGGGATTTAGAGATTGTTAAAGCTAAATCTGATCATGGTAATTACATGGCTAAATTTGAATTAGGTTCCCAAAATTATGAGATTCCTGTTAATGTAAGTGGTGGTGCTAACCCAGTCCTTATTGGATTAGGTGCCGTAATTTTAGGTGCTGTCGCTGCCCTAGTCGTAAAAAAAGCTCGAGGTTAATTAACTTCGAGTTTTTACTTGTTTAATTGACATATTAAGTAATAAACCTTAATATCTATGTATGTATCAAGTATTTTTTAATTGTTAAAATATATTAACATATGTTAATTATTGTAAATAATTCCAATTATTAAAAAATGGTTT
>JGI24708J26588_10003824_pt1 | contig 10682 bp, 10 predicted proteins | sample BioPla1DNA2_FD_26588 | JGI IMG/M metagenome (IMG submission 26588) | reverse complement strand
TTTCTTTCGATTCCCTGATAGGAACCAATGTATTGTATATCATAACCTTCTTTTGCTAACGATGGTAAAAGCGCAATACATGGAGTAACGTGACCGGCTGTTCCCCCACCGGTTAGTACGATTCGCTTCATTATTATAACCTCCATTGGAATAATGCTTGTGCTTATGATATGGGAAGTGCTTATATGTATCTTATCCCATAACCGAATACATTGTATCTCACAAAGTATGTTTTTGCAAATGAATTTCTGTGATTTTTTTATGAATATGGAAAATATCGGTGATTTTTCTAGAAAAAATGTAATTTACTCTTAGGATTGTAAAAAAGTATATCTTAGGATAAAATAATGATGGGAAAAGATAAGCCACATTATTCATTAATGTGGCTTTTAACAAGCTATTATAATTTAATTATTTTGGAGGAGAAAAATGAATAGAATCGGGATCATTGGTGCCATGGATGAAGAAGTTAATAAACTAAAAGAACATATGTCAGATATAAAGGTAGAAAAAATTGCTGCCATGGATTTTTGCTTGGGTTTCATCGATGAAAAAGAAGTGGTAATCGTCCGAAGTGGAATAGGAAAAGTTAATGCAGCAATATGTACACAGATTTTAGTAGATCGATTCCAAGTAGATGTTGTTATCAATACAGGTGTTGCAGGGTCTTTAAGAAATGAAATTAATATAGCAGATATTGTATTATCAACAGATGCACTACAGCATGATATGGATGCTACAGGATTTGGTTACGAAGCAGGTATCATCCCTAGAATGGAGACGTCTATCTTCTTTGCTGATCAAAAATTAGTTTCCTTAGCAAAAGAAGTATGTAGGGAGGAAATACCCGAAATTGGTATTCATACTGGTAGAGTTGTTACAGGGGATCAGTTTATTAGTGATCGTAGAAAGAAGGAATGGTTAGTCAGTCAATTTGATGGTTATTGCACTGAAATGGAAGGTGCTGCTATTGCTCAAGCTGCTTATTTAAACCAAATACCTTTTTTAATTGTAAGAGCCATTTCAGATAAGGCAGATCAAAGCGCAGAAATGGCCTATGCTGAGTTTGAGGAAATCGCTATAAAGAATACGGTTAGGCTATTACTTGGTATAATCAAACGATTATAAGTAATATTCTATTCATCCTTACCAATATTAACTAGCTCAACACCAGTATAATAATGCTTTAAGATTTCTTCATAAGTCTTGCCCTCCAAAGCCATAGCGTTGGCACCATATTGGCTGAAACCGACTCCGTGTCCTACTCCATTACAGATAATTCTAACTTTATCTTCATAGTCTTCGATATAAAAATGATTGGAGTTCAAACCTATTACCTTGGTAAATTCCTCACCGGACACGGTGTGATTACCAAGGTTTACTTTTGTTACATACCCCGTACTGTCTCGTTCTGTAACACGTACATCATCAAAGAAGCTTGCCTCTGAAATATCAACATTGGAATAATAGGATTCAAGTAATAAAACCAGGTTCTCTTTGGAATATTCGGTGATTTTTAAATAACTTGTGGAGGTAACATCTTGTTTGCTTGGTACACTTACCAAATATGGAATATCGACTCCCCAGGCTTCGGAGGCATTTCTGGTGAATCCACAACCGGTATCAAAAAATACTGGGAGAATTAAATCGCTTTGATATACCAGAACCTCGTCTTTTGTACCATAAACACAGTTTTCTATTTTAGTAAAATGGGTGAGATAGTCATCACTAGTCCAGTATTGTTTCATGTCTTCCATATTGATATAGGCTAGACCTAATTCCGATGTGGTATAGCTTGTGCCATGGGACATTTCATCAAAAAGCAGGGCAATATTGTAGAGTGCATAGGTTCTTGCAATGACAGCTTGGGCCTTCAAGGCCTCAATATCATAGCCGGCAGGCATATTGGCTGCTACAACTCCCATTAAATATTCTTCAAATTCTAGTTTCTTTTTACTACCATTGGCTTCGTAATATATCTCAAAATCATGAATGGAAAACTGTTTTGATTTATGATCGGTAACCAGTAATGTTATGATAAAGGGTATTAATAAAATAAAAACGCTGATTATCACAGTTTTCAAAAGCACTTTTTTCATAGATTCACCACTTTATGTCTGATTGATACATTATATTATACAGAAGGGCGATTATGATAGCGTATTTTATCTTAATCCTTTTGTGTCTAATTATCTATTTTTTTAGTTTGAAATTTAGAGATAGGTTAGGGTTAAACATCCTTATGGAAAAGAACAGGATACAGCTAATCAATCTTTTGTTTTCTTACTTAATCTAAAACCCAAGAAGGAATCTATGATTAACTTACAAGAAGAGCCCAGTAAGATAGACCGTAACAATAGCACTGATGGCAACTACCACAAGGCTTTTTTCACGATAGGAAAGCCAAAGAGCTACCAAGGTGCCACAGATTGCCGAAGTAAGATTTCCAGTAGAAGAAAAAATATCTGGGAAGGTTAGGGAACTTAGAACGGCAAAGGGTACATATTGAAGGAATGATTTTATGTATTTTGATTTAATTTCTTTACGAAAAATAACTATTGGTAAAACTCTTGGTATGTAGGTAACTAGTGCCATTAAAATCATGGCCAAAAATGCTCTCTCTAATTGCATTGGTTTACTCCTTCCTGTTTGTTATTTTTCTCCACATCTTGATCTATGGGAAATAGCCAGGCTCCCATTCCAGCTCCTAAAATGGATGCAATAATTACCCGAAATCCTGAGGATATCGCTCTAAAGAGTGGAAGGTATTTAAGAATACCGGTGATTCCTACACAGAGCAGTATGATAATGGTAACTGGTCTGGACTTCTTGGCCGGAGGAATGATAATGGCGATGAACATAGCGTAAAGAGCTATTCCCATAGCACTACTCAAACTTTCCGGAAGAGAAGTACAGATTAAGGCACCTAGGAAAGTGCCGCTTGTCCAGCCGATTAAGGGTCCGATGATAAGGCCAATTAGAAAGGAGAAGGTTAGGGTTCCTTGCTCCATTGAGGCGACGGAGAATATTTCATCCGTTACACCAAAGGCAACCATCATGCGCTTTGGCAAAGACATGGCCTTATCCAAACGTTGGGTTAGGGAAAGGGACATTAACATATATCGAATATTGATGATAAAGGTAGTCATAGTAATTTCTAAAAATCCTGCCCCCATGAGGATAAGATTGGTACCAGCAAATTGTCCGGCAGAAGTTAGATTGGACAGTGAAATAAAAACCGCCATCCAGATGGGTAGCCCNCCGGAGACAGCCATTAAACCAAAGGTAAAGGAAACAGGAAGATATCCCATTGCAATGGGTAGGCCTCGTTTTAAACCATGGCGAAATTCTTTTTTGTTAAAACTTTTCATTTTGTCATCTTCTCCTCTAAGTAATGTTGTCATTATGGGATAGAACGAAATCAATTAAGTTTACAATAGTTTTATTATAACGCAAGAGTATATATATGCAATAATTATAATATATATAAATCTGGAATTTCTATTTCTATGTATGGTACATCTTTTGTGGCAAATTATAATCTTTAATATATTTTTATAATTTCTTTTGTTTCCGCTTTTAAAAAATTCATTTACTAGTTTATGTTTATTTATCTATAAATTGTTTGCCAAGTATTTACTGGGCTGTTAAAATTAGTACTATAAATATAATGTAAATGATATGAAGATTTTAGTCTACAGGTGGGTGTATATCGTTGTATAATAGTTGGAAATATAGAAGCTTATAAACTCTGGTGAGATAAAGCTAGTAGCGTTACATGATACAAATAATATAGAGGATTGATTATGAAAGGTAGAGGTGTTTTATGAAAAGAAGGGTATGTATCGTAACAGGTGGTGCTAATGGGATTGGCCGTTGTATCACAGAACGATTATGGGAAAAAGGAGATTTTGTTGCGGTAATTGATAGGGATATAGAAGCTGGAAAAAGGCTGGAAAGTAAATTTAATAAGGAGCGTTTTTATTTTTTTGCAGGGGATATAACAGAAAAAACGGTGATAGAAGAGTTTGTAGAAGAGCTTGTAAAGTTTCATTCTCATGTTGATATCCTTGTCAATAATGCATGTATTGGCAAGGGAGGGCTAAATCATTGTAGTTACGAAGAGTTTAACTATGTATTACGCCTTGGAATTAGTGCCCCATTTTATTTGACAAAGCTTCTAATGCCTTATTTTAATCAGGGGGCGTCCATTGTAAATATTGCATCTACAAGAGCTTTTATGTCACAAGCGGATACGGAAAGTTATACCGCAGCAAAAGGTGGTATTCTATCCTTGACTCATGGCATGAGTGTCACCTTAGCGGGCAAGGCCAGGGTTAATGCCATAAGTCCCGGTTGGATCGATACGGGCACTTACCAGAAGGAAGAAGATTATAAACCAAATCACTCAGAAGAAGATATATCTCAACATCCTGCAGGTAGAATTGGGAATCCAGATGACATTGCCCAGATGGTTTTGTTCCTTTGTAGTGAAAAAGCCAGTTTTATCACTGGTCAAAACTTTACCGTAGATGGAGGAATGACCAAGCAGATGATTTATCATGGTGACTGTGGTTGGTCATATGAGCCCAGCTAATAAAAAGAAGTAAATTTAAAGAAGAAATTTTTTGAATTGAATTTAAAAATGAGACACACCATGTTTAGATACTAGTTGATGAGCTAGCTTGTATAGTTTGAAAACAGTATGAACATCCCCGATATTAACTTTGGGACGTTGGTGTGCCAGTTTGTATAATTTGTAATCAGGATGATCGATAAGCTGTAAGCCTTGATATGTAAGGCTTTGCGGTGTTCGTTTTGCTAGTAATAATGATGATTGATAAGGTAAAAGGATAAAAGGAATAATAAGAAATCATCCGTGTGCAATTAGAGTATAAAAAATGAGGGAGACAAAGAGATGGAGCTTCAAAACAAGGTAAAGGATATTATTAATAACATTGAAGAGATTATTGTTGGAAAAAGAGAAACCATAGAACTTGTCGTGGTAACCCTATTAGCTGGAGGACATCTACTGTTAGAAGATGTTCCCGGTGTGGGAAAAACTACTTTGGCAAAAGCTCTTGCCCAGACGATTCACTGTGGATTTACACGAATACAGTTTACACCGGATACCCTACCCAGTGATGTAACTGGTTTATCGGTTTACAATATGCAGACAGGGCAATTTCAGTATTCTAAGGGTGCGATTATGAACAACATTATTTTAGCAGACGAAATCAATCGCACCTCCCCAAAGACCCAAGCAAGTTTATTGGAGGCTATGGAGGAAAAACAGGTAACCGTTGATGGAGTAACTTATCCCCTGATACAACCATTTATGGTTATAGCAACACAAAACCCAGTAGATTTTCTTGGTACATATAATCTTCCAGAAGCTCAGTTGGATCGCTTTATGATGAAACTATCCATAGGTTATCCTGATTTTTCAGATGAAAGATCCATGGTAGAAAATTTTCTAAGCCATAAATTAACCAGTAAACTAAATCCAGTAATTGATGGCGAAATAATTATCCAAATGCAAAAGGAAGTGGAAGAAGTAAAGGTTGATTCGGACCTTATTCAATTTGTAGTTAAGATTGTGCAGGAAACGAGAAAGGATAATCATATTTATCTAGGAGCTAGCCCTAGGGCAACCTTAGCACTTCTTCGAGCTGCGCAAGCAGAGGCCTATCTTCGAGGAAGGAATTATTGTATCCCAGATGATATTATAAAAATGGTTTTACCGGTAATTAGCCACCGTATCATTTTATCCCCAGAAACTAAATCAACCCATCAGTCACCAGAAAAGATTATGAAAGGGATCCTGGCAAAGATTCCTGTGCCTGTATTATCATAAGGAGCTGGATCGATTCATGATAGTCAATCGTATGATTTGTATTTTATTTATTATTGCTTGTGGAATTTTTGCTTCCTTTTATGGAGGCAACATTTCCTACGCTCTTTTTTATCTATCTCTATTTATTCCTGTGGTATCCTTTGCCTATACCCTCTTTGTGTATATAAGGTTTAAAATATATCAGTCTATAGATCAACATATGATTATGAAAGGTGACTGGGTACCCTATTCCTCTACCATAGCCAATGAAGATTTTATTACTTATAGCAATGTAAAAGTAAACTTTCTAAAAGATAAATCTGTGATTGAAGATGCACAAAGCAATATGGAGTACAATCTTCTTCCTGGTGAACAAAGAAAAATCGAGGCTAGGTTAAAATGTAATTATCGAGGGGAATATTTTGTGGGAATCGATTCCATTGAAGTCACGGATTTTTTATTTTTATTTCAGATTACATATCCGATTCGAAGCAAGTTAAATGTCGTAGTTATGCCAAGGGTGGTAGAGTTGAAAAGTCTTTCAATTGCTCCCCCACAATTTGATTTGAAATATCCAATTTGGTCTATGTATGCTCCAGAGGATGAATTGGATATAGAACTGCGTAAATATAATCCGGGAGATAGCAAAAAGTTAATCCATTGGAAAGCATCCGCAAAACAAAGAGAGCTTTTAAGCCGTAAATATCAACCAAAGCCGGAAAATAAAATTGTTCTTTTTATGGATCTTAAGAAGGTGAATGAGGATGAATTATTGACCATTATAACAGAGGATCAGATTATTGAATCCATTCTTGCAATCGCCAATTATTATTCATTAAAATCAATACCGGTTAAGGTTATTTATGAATTTAATGGGAAAAAGCAAATGGTGATCTCCTCTAAAAAGGAGTTCCAACAGTTTTATAAGGCCTGTGCAAGCATTCGGTTTGATGCCAAAGGCTCGATTAGTGAATATGTAAAAGAATATACCATGTCTGGTGATCAGGGCGATTTTTATGTTATAGCCACCCATGTTTTAGACAAGGATATATACCTGACATCCATAGGGGCAGTTGCTTCAAGAAATCAAGTTTGTATTCTTTTTATCAGTGACGATAATACAAAGGAAAGTAATCAAAGGATTTCAGACCTAACTATGGCAGGGGTTAAAGTATATAAAGTCTTACCAGGGGATGAAGTCGCTTCCATTTTATCATAAAGGAGGTTTAGAGTTATGCATGGACACAAAGAAAAACAATATCGAATCTATCATGCTATCTTAAGTATGGCATTAAGTCTGGCTCTATCTCTGGCTCTAAATACTCTTTTTCATTTAAAAGTTTTTATCCTTATCCCCATGATTTCAACCATAATTTTTTCTATGGGGATTTTCCTATTGGATGAGAATAAAAAGAATGGGATTAGTTATCTGATTCTTTTTACCATTATCGCTATCATAGGAATGATACTTTGGCTTTATAAGATCAATATATGGGAGTGGATCAAAGGGTTAATTCATTGGTGTAAGATTTATAATGGAACAGATCCATTATATAATCTCTCCTATGCCATAGGAATTCTAATCCTTATCAATCTTTTTGCTAGCCTCCTATTTTATTTGATCATGAAGATACCCTTTGCCAAATTGGCTTTGGCCCTATTATTAACAGTCTCACTATTTATTCTTGCCTTCAATCAAATTGATCTTTCAAAAATGGTAATTGGAATCATATTTTTTTACATGATTAGCATTATCACCGAAGTTAATATTATGGTAAATAACAAAAAAGTGGATAGAAAGGATAACAAAGGAGGTTTTCTTTATCTCATACCAGTTTGTATATTACTGACTATATTAGCCATCTGTCTACCATCGAAAGATGAGCCAATTCAATGGAAAGGCGTAAAAACTTTTTTCAGCTTTATGAAAGAAAAAGTTGAGATGATACAGATTAACCTAGATTATGCTTTCCAGAAAGAGAATGATTCCCTATTATCCTTTGTCGGTTATTCGGATGACGGCGGAGATTTAAGCACTTCTGATTTACAAGAAGATTCAAAAGTGGCTCTTAAGGTTAGAGAGGTAAGTAAGAATTCCAGTGTCTATTTAACTGGTTTCGTCCGTGATAAGTACATCGGAGATCGGTGGGAAAAAGGAAAGGAGACCAGCAATTCCGGTGAAAACGAATACCTTCTTGATTATGCGGAACTTTTTTATGCCCTATCTAGACAGGATCCAGAGATATTAGAAAATCATCAATTTGTTAAGTCGCGAAAAATACATATAGAATATCATTTGATAAAAACGACAGCCTTATTTTATCCCACCAAAACCCATTTCATATGGGTTCTTAGTAAAGAGAAGCATCCCAATACCAATGAGGCCAATATTGTCTTTCCCAAAGCCGTATCGAAGGGAACTACTTATCGGCTGAATTATTATGAAATGAACTTAAATGGAGAAGCATTTCAAGAGATGTTGAGGAAATCCGATGGCTTTTCCTATGAAAATCATTATGAGGAAAATAGTGAAAGTGTGAATTGGGTTGAGAATCATAACATATCATTTTCCATTCAAAGCCTTGAGGATTTAAATAATGCCTTAAAAGAACGAGCCAAGCATATTCAGCAAGAATACACTCAACTACCGGATTCCCTTCCTAAACGGGTGGAGGATCTGGCATATGAAATAACGAAAAATTATAATTCCACCTATGATAAGTTAAAGGCCATAGAAGCCTATCTAAAGAATTATAACTATACCTTATATCCAGAACAGGCTCCTGAAAAATGGGATTTTGTAGATTATTTTCTTTTTGAAAGTATGGAAGGATATTGTACATCCTTTGCAACATCTATGGCGGTTCTTGCAAGATGTATTGGTGTACCCACCAGATATGTGGAAGGATTTGTACTGGATTATGATCAAATAGATGAGGATAAGAATTATCTAATAAAGAGTAACCAAGCTCATGCCTGGGCAGAAGCTTATCTAGAAGGTGTTGGATGGATTCCCTTTGAAGCCACCCCTGTTTATTATAGTAGCAGATACAATGCTTGGCCAGAAAACAAAAGAAATGCACAAAAAGAAATAACAAACAATAAAGATTATTATATATATCAAAATGAGGAAGATTTCTTTGAGGAATTGGCCAAGGGGAGTATAGAGGAAAGTTTTATTAGCAACCAAGCTATAGAGACCAGGGGTTTTAATTATAAAAGGATTATTAAGCCTGTCTTGATTGCCCTTGGAGCTTTGTTTTTATTAATCTTCTCCCTAGTTGCTTACTACCTGTGGCTAAGATATCGATATAAGAAGAGATTTCAAAAGGCGGATTGGGCGAAAAGTATGTACCAGACCTTCCTTGGGATTCTCTGGAGTTTTCAGTTGGAAGGATATGAGTTACATTCCAGTGATACAATTTTAAGCTTCGCAGATCGAGTAAATAAGGATTATATTTATAAGGGGATAACATTTTTGGATATTGCTCATATCTTTATGAAATACCGTTACGGAAAGGCGGAAGTCACAAAGGAAGACTATGAAAAAACAGTTCAATTTTATGAGGGGCTAAAGGAGGCACAGAGAAAAAAATGGAATTTTATTAAATATCATGGATACCAGGCTATGTATTTAATAAAAAATGTGAAATGGTGATTGTAAGAAAGATGTTATGATATAATAAAACATAGTGAGGTCTATGTATGCTAGTATGCATAAGAGTTCGGAGCATCAGGATTATGAACATGATTTTTGATCATGATAGAATGAAAGCATAGTGAAGTATATGCATGCTAGTATGCATAAGAGTCGGAGCATCAAGATCATGAACAAGATTTTTTATTCATGATAGAATGAATTCTTTCAATCCTAGGAGAGAAAGATATTATATAGATATTTTTCTAGTAGAACTTATGGAGAGAAAAATGAAGACAATTCATGTAGTGGCAGCTATTATAAAAAACAAGGATAAAATACTTGCAACCCAACGAGGATATGGTGATTTTAAAGGCTTTTGGGAGTTTCCTGGAGGGAAGAGGGAAGTTGGCGAATCGCCCCAGCAGGCCTTAAAACGGGAGATCAAGGAAGAACTGAATGTAAAGATTGAAGTGGGAGAACTGGTCGATACCGTAGAATATGATTATCCTCAATTTCACTTGAAGATGGATTGCTTTTTCTGTGAAATTGTATCCGGCGATTTATCTTTCCATGAACATATGGCATCAAAATGGTTGACCAAAGAAAACTTAGACAGTGTGGACTGGTTACCAGCGAATATTGCTTTAATTGAAAAGTTGAAGAAGATTATATGAAATGTGTGGAATAAGTGAAATATGATAATAAAGAGCATCTGCTTTCTAAGGATTATCTTAGGGCTAGATGCTCTTTTTAGGAATTAACTCATATCAAAAGCTTCTATCACTTTTGCTTGGTTCTTTAGAGCATTTCCAACCTTATATACGGTAAAGTCGCTACCCTCCTTGGGAACTTGAGTTGTCATAACAATGGTCTTTAGAGGAAATGGGTGGAATATTATATACCGTGGCTAAGGATGTTAAGTTGCAAGTGGAGTTTAATCTGGCACATATCAAAGGTTATCGTTTGATTGGATATGAAAATCGTTTGTTGAATACAAAGACTTTAATGATGATAGAAAGGACGCTTGAAACAATAAAACTTTAAAAATACTTAAGCGATTTTACTAGTAAATAAAGGGAATTACAGACTATTATGTTACAAATGTAGAATCTAGGTTAAATTTTCAGAAAACACTTGATTGCAAGGGAAATAATGGTATAATATAATTATAGAAATAATAATCATTATCGTTTTTGGTTTATGGTA
>JGI24708J26588_10003823_pt1 | contig 10685 bp, 12 predicted proteins | sample BioPla1DNA2_FD_26588 | JGI IMG/M metagenome (IMG submission 26588) | reverse complement strand
TTTTTCGGCATTTACTCCAAGGGTTTTAGCGACCTCGGCGCCTTCCATAATGGCATTCATGTTCCATCGATTGAGCATAAAGTAAATGAAAGACGGTAATAAAAAAATAGCTACCAAGGACAAATCCTTCCACGAAGCACGACTGACGTCGCCAAAGGTCCAAAAGACGATAGAAGCCACTTCTATGTCACTTGCAAAATACTGGATCATCATCGTGCCGGCAGATGCGAGCGCAGANAGGGCAACNCCGGACAGTATTATGGCCTCAGATGATAGTTTTCTTTTTTGGCTTAATATCAAAAGAACACAGGTTGTAGCAGAAGCTCCCAAAAAGGCGAAAAACCCGGTTCCCAACGAAAGAAAGTTTAGTATCGCAGAATTTACCTCGGTAGGTTGAAAACCAATTACGGTAATCGCTAAGGCAGCACCAAAGGCTGCACCTTGTGAGATTCCAAGAGTGTAAGGAGAAGCCAGCGGGTTGTGTAAAATGCACTGTAGCACTACCCCACTCATGGCCAATGCCCATCCTGCCAGAACAGCTCCAATTATCCTGGGAAAACGGATATGCCATATTATCGTTGAGTTGGTACTCTCTTCATTGCCCAACAAGGCACTTACCAAGTCTGCAAGACTCATGTTTGAAGAGCCCAAAGAAAGGGAAATCGCGCTTGTAAGCAACAACGTCAAAATAAGGACAATAAAAACTCTATTACGGCGACGTGTATAGGACTTATACGAATCAACGATTGGTTTATCGAGCATGTCATGTGTCTCCTAAGTTAGTGTTACGTTTATTATAAATCGTAATACTCAAGAGTCAAGGAAGCTTTAGGAAATTCTGCTTCATACAAAGATTTTGTCCCTACTTAGGATGACTTTCGAATGGTAAAAGACGAAACAGCATTTCCCCAATTCGAATATCTTCATGAGACATGCCCGCAAGTTCCACTGCGGATTTCATGTTTTTGAAAGATATCGTCGTTACGTCTTTAAAAAAATGCATTGCTTGCTTCAGGTCTTCATATTCAGCCTTGCAAGATATGGTTTTACCTAATTCATCTAACAATTCCTTTGCCCTGACGTCGAAAAAGCGTTTAGGAAAATCCTTGTGGTAAATGCGAATAGTCAGGGGACCTATTGGGCCGAAGGATAAATGTTTTTGCTCAATAATTCGTAAGCCTAATGTATCCAGCTCTAATGCAAGAAAGGCGCTTATTTCTTTGAAGTAAGCTTCAGGCACGTCAATAAAAAATAAAAACTCGCTCCGGCCCTTTTTAGTTATTGCCGGGACAGCATGCACGCTCGATGCCCCACGATCCATCAGGCTGTCAATTAGATAAGGCAAGCTTTCTCCCGAAACGTTATCGGTGTTGACAAGAATCAGCATAGGTCTCCCCCTTTTTTACCGGAAAGGAGAGGGGGTATGATACCCCCTCTCAAAAGCTCTCAAAAGGCATGTAGTTAAAGCTCCGACATGTCTTTCATATCTTGCATAATGCGGATGGCTAATTTAGCCGCTCTCTGCGCTGTCTCCTTGCCTCCGGGAATTGCGCGAGTAATGTAAGCACCCTTTTCTGCTAGTTCTCCTGCCTCCTCCCAGCTCAACTTGCCCGCTGTTGCCGCTATTGCTGCAGGTATGACCACGTTAACGGTACAACAGCCAATGTACATAAGCTCCTGCGCCGCAACAGAAGCTACTGTTACGGGAAGAGACCATTCTGATTTTTTGTTCAGTATAACGTCAGGGGCAACTTTGTGTGAAAGACCTTCAATTTTATATTCTTTTCCGTCGACGGTTACCGTACAATCGATATCAGCGTCAAATCCCCAGAACGTTTTTGCGAAGGGATGACCTCTGCGAGCACCACCAGCAATTTTGGTGAATTTGATGGTTATTTCTTTTCCGAACATACCACCAAGTAGCATCCCCGTTCTTTCCTCTACTTTTTCTTTCCTCTTGATATCGAGCTCACAACAGATGTCCTCAAGCGATTTGCCCGCTTGCAAGCCGTCCCAGGTGTATTTGGCTATACGAAATTCCATGTTGTTGCGAATTCCTTGGGTTGCTTTGATAACTACATTTGTAACAGGTCCTCTCATGATCTGTTCTGCTTTGCGAGCTACCATATTAGCTGAAGCGGCCGAAATTTCTGGATCGATCCACTCATTTAGTTTCATCTCGCGAATCATGTCTGCTGCAGCTTCCTCGTCGCCGCCCGTTTCTATCAATTTCATTGCAGCAACGATGCTATCGCTTACGAGGTGAGCAAGGGGTGGATTAACGGGACCTGCTCCGAAACCTGCACCGATCATGGGACCTTCTTGGAAACATGCCATCATTTCGTTTAACGTCATCATTCCTACGACCGTCGGTGCCCCGACATCCTTTAAAATCATCCCTATATCTCCTATGAGCGTTGCCGTATCGTACTCCTTGTTAGTCCCCCTCATGTGAAGTTTCTCCGGTAAACCTGCAGCTTCGGATGCATACTTGCCAACTAGGTATCCCACTCCATGAACAAAAAATTCTCCGTAATCTTCCCCGATCATGCCGTCTGGATTTGCGATCTCCAAAACAGCAGCAGCAGCAATTGCAGCAGAAAGCCAAGGGTTGGGATTGATTCCTACACCTTGATAGGCCTTGAACATCGCATCGACAGCCACCTTCGTCCCGTTCTTAGCGAGGTCGCAGTAAATCATATCTTCTCCTAGAACGCTGTGACCGTAAACCGCACCTCCAGCTACAAAGGGAGGGACATCAGCTCCGCTGAAGCGACAGACCTTCCCCTCCTCTATGGCATCATAGAGAGCTTTTACTGCAGGAAAGCCGGAAACCTTATTGCTAAGCTTCGATGTAGGAATGGCTTGGACACCAGCACGGCAGGCACCTGCTTTTATCCTTGCCATTGAACCGAGTTTTCTGTTACCCGCGGGAACGCCGGCCCTAGAAGCAGTCCCGGCAAGGTTTAAGAAAGCTGCTACGATCAAGGCAGCGTTTGCAGCGTCAGCCCCGGCATCTTTTGCAGCTTTTATTCCCTTGTCCATGATGACATCAACGGGAAGCTCCTCCAGGTTCGCGTCAGACAGTTTTATGCTTCTCCCACTTAAAATTTCAGTGACTATTGCATTAGCCACGCTGTACACGGCGAGGTTCAACATACCGTGCCCCTTTGTCAACGCCTCAAGCCGATCGCTGGTCTCGTTTTCAACAAAGGCATTCGCAGCTGCAATGGAAGATAAAATTTCCCTATACACTTGTTACACCTCCTTTGCATTCTCCTATTTTTTGGTCCTCTTTAGTTACGCTTTTAGCCATTTTTAGTAATTTGTCTTTCTTTTTAGATAGCGCCTCACTACCTCCACGCTTTTTAAAATAAAACACCACTATTGCATTTATTTAGTTTAGATAATGAAATTTAATATTACAATGCGTCGTATTAGTGTGATTGCGATTTAGGCTCATTTGAATTTATTTTTTCAGATCCTTTGAAGTGCTTTGTAATAATGTCAACAATACCGTTGAAACCTTCAGGGTTGTAATCTTCAATGCGACCTTTATCGCACAATTCCGAAAGTTTAGGATCAATCGGCAATTGGGTGAGAAGTGGGATCTTTATGGCTTTAGAAACGGTCTGACCTTTGCTCGTGCCGAANACTTCGTATTTTTGGCCACAGTGTGGACATATGACGTAACTCATGTTTTCAACAAGGCCTAAAATAGGGATTTGCAACATTCTTGCCATTTTAATAGCCTTTTTCACTACCATTATAGCAAGATCTTGTGGTGACGAAACGATCACGATGCCGTCAAGCGGCAAAGACTGCATGACTGTAAGCGGTGCATCCCCTGTGCCGGGCGGAAGGTCTACAAATAAAAAGTCTAAATCTCCCCATTTGACATCAGTCCAAAATTGCCTNACGACGTTTGAAATTAGCGGACCTCGCCATACTACGGGATCATCTTCCTGCGAGAGGAGAAGATTGATCGACATTATGGGAATTTTAAATATATCACTTACTGCCGGAAATATAGCAAACTCATTTCCCTTGGCCTTCTCCTTAATTCCGAACACCTTTGGTATGCTAGGCCCGGTTATGTCTGCGTCGAGTACGCCGACTTTATAACCTTGCCGCGCAAAAGTGGTGGCAAGAAGAGCCGTAANTGACGATTTTCCAACGCCGCCCTTCCCGCTCATTATCGCTATGACATGGCGAACGTTACTAAACTGTCCTTGGGGTAACTTATCGGTCACCGGACTGGATTCAAAGTTGTTTGTAATTTGATCGCCCTCGGTGTTGATATGCATTGTTTCTCATCCTCCTATTTGTGATTACTCAAGGTACGTTAATACTTTTGTCCAAAGCTCTCGTATTGCTTTTGAAGCCTTTCCTTCGTTGTGTCTAGAATGTTCAAAAATATGACCTGTCGGCGCTACTGGAGGCATTCCCTTTGCAAGAGCTTTTACTACTTCTTCATCGAAGGGAATCTTTCCAACGAGATCTATTCCTTCGCTACGGCAGTAATGCTCCATCTCCTTTGACTTTTTTTCGTCCAGATCATACTTGTTGATACAAACCAAGGTTTTTACTTTGAAGTGCCTTATCAATTCAAGCAACCTTTTAAAATCATGGATGCCGGCCACAGTGGGTTCTGTAATGATGAGGGCCAGATCTATTCCTGAGATGGAGGCTATCACGGGACATCCTATGCCTGGAGGGCCATCAGTAATTATGTAGCTTAACCCCTGACCTTTGGCTATTAATTGTGCTTCACGTCGTACTTGGGTCACCAGCTTGCCCGAGTTTTCCTCACCCGGTGTCAGCCTGGCGTGAACTAGGGGGCCAAAAGAAGTATCTGAGATGAACCAGTAACCTGAAAGGTGGTCTTTCAAAGTTATTGCATCCTTTGGACAAGCCCAAAAACATACGCCACAACCTTCGCAGGTAATGTGATCGATCTTGACCTTCCTGTCGCTAGAGGCATTAATCTTGTCAATGGCTTCGAAGCGACAGCTTTCAGCGCAAATGCCACACCCGTTACACTTTCTGTAATCGATCACGGGTTTTTTGGAGCCATAGAATTCATTGGTTTGTCTTATATGGGGTTTAAGCAAAAGATGCAGGTCGGCTGCATCTACATCGCAATCGGCTAGTACTTTATCTTTGGCCAAGATCGCAAAGCTTCCAACTATTGAAGTTTTCCCAGTTCCGCCTTTGCCACTTACAACCAGCAGTTCCTTCACTTTCATGTCATCCCTTCGGCCTCATGCCACCTAAATTCAATGGATGGTTCCCTCATCGATCGGATCATATTTAGCTAAGGCACAAATTCTTTTCCAAAGCCCCTTGAAAGCTTCTTTTAATTCAGGAAATTCCTCTATAAGTCGTCCTCCCCTGGCATAACAGGCTGCATACCTTCGATCAAATGGTATTTGCGTCAATATGGGTATTTCTTCTCCTTTACAATAGTTTAATATGTCTTTGTTACCTAGATCTGCGCGGTTAATTACCACTCCAAAGGGAATTTGCAGCTGCCTTGCCACGTCTACAGCCAAAATAAGGTCATTAAGTCCAAAAGGCGTCGGTTCCGTGACTAAGATACAAAAATCGCTATCTTTAAGTGACGCAACAACTGGACAAGACGTTCCTGGCGGGGCATCGATGATGGTTACGTCAGCTTGGGAAGTTTTGCCCCTTTTCTTTACCGCATTTATCACTGGAGGTGCCAGTGGGTTTCCTATCTTTAACCTTCCTTGAATGAAAGCGATTTTGCCCGCCAGCCCGCCTTCTATGACCCCTATCTCCTTGGGGTTTTCATATATAGCCTCTTCTGGGCAAAAACGGCTACAGCCTCCACAGCCATGGCAAAGCTCGGAGAAAATTACTACTTTATTTCCAAGGACGATGATTGCGTTAAAAGCACAGATTTCGCTGCACTTACCGCACCCAACACATTTGCCTTGGTCAACTGCCGGCACGGGAAGCGTGACAATGTCCGAATATCTAAACTCGGGATTAAGGAACAAATGCGCATTTGGTTCCTCCACGTCGCAATCCAAAATTTGCACCGATAAGATATTTTCGAGAGTCAAGGCAAGATTTACCGCCACGGTGGTCTTGCCGGTTCCGCCTTTTCCACTTGCTACCGTTATGATCATCGTCCATCTCCATCGCTTCAAATTAATCGTTAACTGGTCTGTATTCAGACCTTATTGCATGAGCTAATGCTGAATCATGTAAGCATAAAATTTGAGATATTTGCCAGGCTCGATTCACGGTACTAAGATTTTTAGAACGGGCCCGAGCGTGTTAGCCGCAACCATTGGGATGTTTGCCGTGCTCGCAAAGGCTGGGCCCATACTGAAGCGATCCAGCCAGATAGGAGTTCACTACTTCCGTGACAGGTCCAGAAACTCCCGTCACGACTTGGATATTTTTTTCAGAGAATAGCTTTTGGGCTTTTGAACCCATGCCACCGGCAATTACGCATGTGACCCCGAGTTTAGAAAGGTACTCTGGCAGAAAACCAGGTTCGTGTCCGGGGTTTGAAATTACGACCTTATCCGTTATTGTTCCGTTATCTATTGTAAATATCGTGTATTCAGGGCATCGACCGAAATGTGTTGCTACCATACAACCATCCGTTGCTACTGCGATCTTCACGCTTTTTCGCCCTCCTCATTCTGTAAAATTATTATATGAAGCATGAACATACTACAATCATGACGTTGCACGCTAAGCTTTCGCGAGTTTTCCTTCTCTGTACGCTTCTGTAGCCTCACGCACAGTGCCCGAGGCCATAGTATAGACTTCGATGCCGGCCTCTTCGAGAGCACGCGCTGCCTTTGGGCCCACCTTGCCCGTTACAAGAACATCGATCCCATAATCTGCAAGAAGTTGGGCACATTGAACGCCTGCGCCTCCAGCTTCCGTCGAATATTTATTAACGACCGCTTCATGTTCTCCCGCATCCAGATCGATGATGATAAAGTACTGACATCTGCCAAAGCGCGGATCTAAAGCTGCATCTAAGTCCTTGCCCTGTGCGGTAACTGCCAGTTTCATCTTGATTTCCTCCCCTTTAGATGATTTGCCCTTCTTAGCTCGCTTTCCTTTTAGCAAAGCAGGAACGGCTTTCGAAAGCTGTTCCTGCTTTTACGCTACTTATCGCCCCTCTGCTTCTTCATCCTTAACAGAGGACAAATCTTCCAGACGTTTTTCGATGGCTTTGAGCTCACTTTTCAGAATTTCCGCTTGCTGTTTTAAGAAGGCCATTTCCTCTTCGACCACAGGTACATCTTGGGGAATCTCTTCAGGATACGGAGCCATCCATCCGTGGTAATAAGGGTAATAAGCCCTAGCCCAACCCGGCAGGCCGGTTGCATGGTACATCCGTCTCCAGCCTCTGCCTCGGCCGAACCCAGCTCCCCAGCCACGCCCGGGCTGCCCCAAAAGCCCGCGCCTCGACACCAATAAGGGTTCATGTATCCCGGTACCGGATAGCCAGCGCAATAGCCGGCAGCCCTCCCTGTCATTGGGCCCATTCCCGCTGGACCTGTTCTATCGCCTCTTGGCATTCTCTTACACCTCCCTTTTTGATGTGGCGTAAGGTGAAAAATGGACATATGTTCATAACGAATATACAATAGTTATGAACATATGTCAATAACCTATAAAAATAATTCTTAAATCTTTTATCTGGAAGCTTTGGAGGTGTTTTTTCTTTATTCTTGGCGCCAACCTTTGCCATGGCGACCCCTCGGAACACCTGAGGTATCCCTGGCNTCNTCAGCAAGGCGCTNATGTCGAGCACCACATCGCGGGCATCTTATTTCGCTANCCCTTTCTTCTGTGTCAGCGAAGGNTTCGAGCTCAAAGTCGCAGAATCTACATCTGCGGGGACGAAAAGCTATTTTGTAATTTCCGCCTTCTACTCGAATTGCTCTACCTTCTACTAGGGCTCTTGCTATCTTTTGTCTGGCCGAGACGAGCACCCTTTGAAATGTGGGGCGTGAGATTTTCATCCTCTCTGCACATTCTTCTTGTTCCAATCCCAAAAGGTCTTTGAGGCGAATGGCCTCTAACTCCTCTACAGCCAATACTTCTTCCTCGAGTTCTCGCAGCGGAACTCCTGTCGGCTTAAACACTGTTACTTGCGGAAGAAACTCGACACGTCTAAATTTAGGCGGTCTTGGCATATTTGCATCAACTCCAATTGTTAGCACTTCTTTTGATCATTTATAAAATATTCCTCGTTAGGTCGATTTGCCACTGATTGGCTTTCGCTTTAAGTTAATGTCTTGCACGTATAATTTTGGACATATGTTTATTATATTGTAATTGTTTTGGCGACTTTGCGTCAATAAAAAGCGCACCAAGAGCTGGAAAGGTGGCGCTTAATGAGCATTCGGATCTTAATTTTAGATTTAAACAATGATATGATTTACTTGAAGCAAATGAACATTTTGGGAATGCTTTTAAAAAACGCACGCAGGAGTTTGAAATCACATGACACAGATTGAAATCAACGAAGGCTTTCGCAAGGCATTGGATCTCATGGAAAATTCAAATAAAAATGTCTTCATCACGGGACGAGCCGGCACGGGAAAGTCCACGTTGTTATCGTATTTTCAGCAAAATACCAATAAAAAAGTGGCAGTTTTGGCCCCGACCGGTGTAGCCGCATTAAACGTCAGGGGCCAGACGATACATTCTTTCTTTGGGTTTAAGCCCAACGTCACGTTGGATAAGATAAAAAAGATTAGTTCATCAAGGGGTTCAAGCAATATTTATAAAAAGATTGATACCATTGTTATCGACGAGGTGTCGATGGTTCGAGCAGATTTGCTCGACTGTGTGGACAAATTTTTGAGGCTGAACGGACCCAAAAGCAAGTTGCCTTTTGGCGGAATTCAAATGATCTTTATAGGAGACTTACATCAACTCCCTCCTGTGGTTACAAAAAACGAAAAAGAAGTATTTAAGACCCTTTATGAGAGTCCCTATTTTTACAGCGCCAAGGTTTTCGAGTTCTTGGATGTGGAATTCATTGAACTCGATAAGATATACCGACAACACGATCAAAAATTCATCGACCTCCTTGGTGCAATTCGCAACAAGACCGTTACAGACAAGGACATGCAGCTTTTAAACAGCCGCGTAGCCCCCGACTTTGAGCCCGACCCAGAAGAATTCTTCGTATATTTGACTACAACAAACAAGCGGGCAGAAGAAATTAACGANCAGCAGCTTTCTAAACTTAAGGGCAAAACTTATATATTTAACGGCGCTATCAAAGGCGAATTTGGCAACGACTATTTACCAACGGCTTCGAAACTTAANGTGAAAGTCGGAGCTCAGATTATGCTTTTAAACAACGACTCACTNGGCAGGTGGGTAAACGGAAGCATTGGAAGAATTATTGATATTTACGAGGACGTTTTAGAGTTTGAGGACAAGAAAGAATACGTCATTGTAGCAGAGCTATCAGATGGCAGAGAGGTTGAGATAACGCCCCATACCTGGGAGATCTTTCACCTTTATGTCGATGGCGATAAGTTGAAATCTCAAACGATAGGTAAGTTCACGCAGTACCCGATAATGCTAGCCTGGGCCGTTACCATTCACAAAAGCCAAGGAAAGACCTTTGACAAGGTAATCATAGATATCGGGCGAGGTGCCTTNGCTCACGGCCAAGTTTACGTTGCCTTAAGTCGATGCACTTGCCTAGATGGGATAATCCTAAAAAAGCCGATCAAAAAGGAACATATATGGATGGACTGGAACGTCGTGCGCTTTTTGACTAAATGTCAGTATGACAAGTCAGAAGAAGCCCTATCCTTGGAGGAAAAAATCGATCTCATAAGGAAAGCCATCTTTGAAAATCAACCTTTGGAAATCGTTTACTTAAAGCCAAATAATGAAAAAAGTGAAAGGATTGTATGGCCGCGCGAGGTTGGTGAAATGGAATACAAAGGCAAAGAGTATATAGGAATGAGAGCCTTCTGCAACGCCCGCAATGACGAGAGGACCTTTAGGGTGGATAGGATCTTAAAATTAAACGAAGTAAGAGAAACAATTTCTCATTAAAGCTGAAACTTCGATGGCAAGCAAGCGAATCTACACCTATTGATAAACAAGCCCCTTGGAACTGAAGGAAAAAATTGAAGAAGGTTGGAATCCTTTGTGTGTTGACGTTAGGACTCCGGAAGAAATCAAAACTCAAGGTCAACTTCCCTATGATTGCGTTAACATTCCGCACGGGACTTCTATGGGAGAAAGCTTCTGAGCTTCCCAAAGATCGGGATATCGTCACATATTGCAAGATTTCCGTGAGAGGCTGGGATGCTTACTCCATCCTCCGTCGCCTGGGATTTGAGAAGGTATTTGTCCATGAAGGAGGCATAGAGGGCTGGCCCTTTGAACTTGTAAAGTAAACTTCATGAGATAACTGCAGTCAAACATGAGGGCTTTTTAGAAGTTGAACCTTGAAGTCGCATATGTGTTCAGCTGCGGTCGACGTTTAAGTCCGAAGGATTTACCGTAAATTCGATTAACTTCAAGTTCATGTATATCGGGGCGTTGTAGGCAAGGGCAATGGCTATGGCGTCGCTTGGACGGGAATCAACTTCAAAGGTGTATTTATCGTGCTTTATGTATAAGTTTGCATAATAAACGTTGTCCTT
>JGI24708J26588_10003822_pt1 | contig 10687 bp, 9 predicted proteins | sample BioPla1DNA2_FD_26588 | JGI IMG/M metagenome (IMG submission 26588) | reverse complement strand
GAAACGATCTTTTAGAACAAATTGTGGCCTATTACTTTAAAGGATTGGCCTAGGGGGTGCGCTATGTCTCGGTTAATAATTGAAGGTGGAAAACCTCTTAAGGGGTCAGTAGAAATAAGTGGAGCAAAAAATAGTGCATTGGCCATTATTGTGGCTGCAGCATTAGCAACAGAAGGAGAGTCTGTCTTAGAAAATATTCCTCACGGTAGTGATGTTGGTACTGTTTGTGAAATCTTAAGGGATTTAGGAGCCGAAGTATGGTTTGACGATGATAATAAATTGCATATTCGCGGACAAAACTTATATAAGCATCAGGCATCTTACGATTTAGTTCGCAAAATGCGTGCATCTTTTTATAGTGCTGGTTTATTATTAGCCCGCCTTGGAAAAGCAGAAGTTCCTTTACCAGGTGGTTGTGCCATAGGTTCTCGACCAGTAGATTTTCATATTAAGGGCTTTACTCAAATGGGTGCTGAAGTAGCTATTGAACATGGTTATATGAAAGCAAAAGCAGAAAATCTAAAAGGTGCTCAAATTTATGTGAATCGGGCAAGTGTAGGCACGACCATCAATCTTATGATAGCCGCTTCTTTAGCTGAGGGTACGACTATTTTAGAAAATGCCGCCAAAGAACCAGAGGTTGTGGACGTGGCCATTTTCCTCAATGGTATGGGCGCCCGTGTGCGAGGCGCGGGAACAGAAGTTATCCGCATCGAAGGCGTTGATAAATTACGCGGTATTGAATATTCGATTATTCCCGATCGAATTGAAGCGGGTACATTTTTATTTGCCGCGGCAATTACCGGGGGAGATGTTTTATTANAAAGCGTTGTAGCAGAGCATCTTCGAGTACCCATAGTTAAGCTTGAAGAAGCGGGAGTCANTATTACCCGTGGTGATAATAATCTCAGGGTGCAAGCTCCTAATAGGCTAAAACCTGTTGACGTTGAAACAATGCCTTATCCGGGTTTCCCCACCGATTTACAGCAACCCTTGGTGGCAGCCATGTGCTTGGCAGATGGTACAAGTGTTGTTAGGGAAACCATTTTTGATCGGTTTCGTTATGTAGACGAACTACGTAGAATGGGTGCCGACATTAAAACTGATCAGGGGACTGCAATTATTCGCGGTGTACCGAGCTTAACGAGTGCTCCGGTTGAGATTACCGACCTTAGGGCAGGGGCAGCGCTGGCAATTGCCGGTCTAGCGGCCGAAGGGCGTACCGAGCTTAACGGTGTGGAGATCTTAGAGCGCGGATATGAATTTTTCGCCGATAAGCTCAGACAGTTAGGTGCCAAAGTATATAAGGAAGACAGTAATATTGATGATAGAAGGAAAGTTGCAATTAAATAGGGACCTGCGGGTCCTTTTTTAATATCCTCCTAGACAGGAATTCCATATGGAATTCGAGAAATGTAGGAAAGAGTAAAAAAGGGGGTGGGCTGACTGTCTGTCCAGTTTTATACACATAGTGATTATTCTTTATTAGAGTCAGTTCTCACCGTGGAGTCATTAGTCAATCATGCCAAAAAACTCGGTATAAAAAGCCTTGCTTTAACTGATCACAACTCAACTGCCGGTCATGGAGAATTTGAAGAATTGTGTATAAAAGCAGGTATCCGACCTGTTTTTGGCGTTGAATTGGATCTGGCTTTCGGTTTTGACAAGTCGGTCACCTCGGTTGTGTTTATAGCCCGTGATTCGCAAGGATACGGTAATCTCTTGCGCCTGGCTTCTATGCCTAAACCCGTATCGTGGGATGTATTAACGGGGTTTAGGGAAGGTTTAGTTCTCTTAGAGGGTGGAAGTAAGGGCAAGATTACATGCTTGCTTAGGGAAGGCAAAATAGAAGATGCCCTTAGGGTTCATGCTAGATATACAGAAGAATTCGGTCAAAATTATTATCTGCGCCATGAAATTGGACAAAGGGAAAAATTTTGGGATACCTTCCCGGAACAGAATATTATTCTCTGCCAAGATATTCGGCACATTGATCTAAATACTAACCAAGCATTGGAGCTACTGGCTAAGATTGGCGGTATTGAAGCAAAGGTGCCCGAACATCCTTTTTTAAGTTGGGAAGAGATGGCTTCTCAGTTTGTTGGTCCACAAAGCATTTTAAAGAACACATTGGAATTAGCTGAAAGCTGTAGGGTTAAACTAGCTCGAGAAGATATTCTGCCGCCACACCCCGACGGTGAAAGCTTGGAGAAACTCGTGTGGGAAGGAGCCGAACAGCGTTTTGGCAAGATAGATTTGACGGTTAAAGAACGCTTAGAAAATGAACTGTCTATTATTAATGATCTTAACTTTAGCGACTATTTTTTAATTGTCGCCGATTTGGTTCGTTTCGCTAAAAGGGCACAAATCCCCGTGGGACCCGGGAGAGGAAGTGCAGCAAGTAGCTTAGTGGCCTATTGTCTCGGAATAACTGAAATAAATCCACTACACTGGGGTTTGCTTTTTGAACGTTTTTTAAANAAGGCCAGACAAAATCGTCCCGATATTGATCTTGATTTTTGTTACGAAAGGCGAAATGAAATCATTGCCTACGCAGTTGAGCGGTTTGGTCCTGAGCATGTGGCCCAAATCGGTACGTATGGCACATTTGGCGCCCGCTCCTCACAACAAGAGGTCGTAAGGCATTTAGGGACAGACAACCCAACCATAGCGGAGCAAATTCTCGGATTAAAGCGTCATCAGTCTACACATGCAGCCGGCATTGTCATTACCGGTCAGCCAATTCAAGATATTAGTGCTATTTATCCCCACCGAGACTTTCCCGTCACCCACTTAGATATGTATAGTTTAGAAAATCTCGGTGTACTTAAGATTGACGTTTTAGGCTTAAGAACACTAACATTTTTAAATAATATAGTGGGGGAAATAAAAAAAAGGGAACCCCACTTTTCCCCGGCTGACATTCCTTTAGAAGATGAAGCAACCTTTGAGCTTTTATCTCAAGGTAAAACACTTGGTATTTTCCAGTTAGAAAGTGATTTATTCAGAAAATTACTCAGATCCATGCAACCTAATTCCTTTAATGACCTAGTGGCTCTTTTGGCACTTGGCAGACCCGGGCCTTTAAGTATCTTTCCTGAGTATTTAAAAAGAAGAGAAGGTGCGGGTGAAATTAATTATCCCCATCCGGGACTAGAGGAGATCTTAGGAGAAACACATGGTTTGATCCTTTATCAAGAGCAAGTAATGCTCATAGCCCATTATTTTGGAGGTTTATCCTTGGGTGAAGCGGATTTATTGCGTCTAGCTTTAGGGAAGAAAGATCACCAAGCAATTCAACGGTGGGAACAGCGTTTTATTGAAGGTTCCACAGGTAAATCCCTGATTTCTTCAGGCGATGCCAAGCGAATATTTAAGATGATTACAAAATTTAGTGGTTATGCATTTAATAAAGCCCACAGTGTGAGCTATGCATTAATTTCTTGGCGTGCAGCTTATCTAAAGGCCCGTTATCCCGCTGAGTTTTACGTTACACTATTGCGAGATGGGATAACGGGAGACGAATTAACGCACCATCTCTTGGATTGCCAAAGTTTGGGTGTGAAAGTACTACAGCCGAGTATACTTTACTCTAAAGCGCAGGCAACACTAGAAGCAGATGGCATTCGTTTAGGTCTATGTACAAACAGACAAATTACCCCACAGGATGCAGATTTAATCGTGCAAACCCGCAAACGGCGAAGGATTGATAGCTGGAATGATTTTAGGCAAAGGATTAGGCTAGACGCAAAGTCTTTGGAAAAATTGGTTCTTAGTGGTGCTTGTGATGATTTAGGCGATAGATACAAATTAGCCAGATCCATAAACCTTCCAATCACGGGAGGGCTAGAGTTGTTAGACGCAGAGCGTGAATTATTGGGGATTTACGCTAGCAGACATCCTGCAACCCTGTTTGAACCACTGCTACGCAATTTACAGGGCGATTTAGACGTAGTTGTAGGTAAAATATTGGATATTGGTGGCAATGATACTCAAATACCGGGAGTCTTAGACAGCCCTCAAGGTGTGGTTATGTTTCAGACACGGGGCGGAAAAGCAAGGCAAGATCTCCAAAAAGGCCGGTTTGTTGCCTTATTTGGTACATGCGATAAGGGTTTGTGGCAAGTAAAATGGTTTTTAAAGCTAGGACCGATTCTTTTAATATCCCCTAAGCAAGATGAGTTGCAAATTATCAAGACAATCTTACAAGAAGAGCAAGGTCCGCATCCGGTGGTGTTAAGGTTAGGTGAAGGAATTGCTTATCATTTGCTCCCTAAACAATTTTGGGTAAAGAATGTGGAGAAAATCGAAAAAGAGCTAAGAAAATCCCAGTTAGTTTATGTTTGGTTTGATCCTTGGAAAGAAAATGTTTCTTAGAAGGGATTTTTTGACCACTAACGAAATAAATTGCGTATTGGAGGGGTAAATGTGAGCTATAAAGAAGATTCTTATATTATGGTGAAAGCTCAAGAAAACGGAGTTACTATTATAGGATTAACCAGAGGTTTTAATACAAAATTTCATCACACCGAAAAGCTAGATAAAGGAGAAGTTTTAATTGCCCAATTTACAGAACATACTTCTGCGATTAAAATAAGGGGTAAGGCAACAATTTACACAAGCTTAGGAGAAACAGAGTCAGAATAAAAAGGGAGGTCCCGCAATAATGTGGACTGTAGTATATATTGCCCCCAATAGACCTATTGCTGATATGTTGAAGGAACTGCTGGAAAATGCCGGAATATTACCNATGCTTAGACCTATGGGTGTTCCTCATATGGGGAGTTCGGCCAGTGTTGAAATCTTAGTTCCGGAATCTGAGGTAGACGAAGCAAACGAAATTATTGCAGCTTCGTTCGGATAAGGGTGGGAAAAAATGCTTAATGTATTTAGAAGTAAGCCAAAGTACGCGACGGTAAAACCGCACGAAAAGATCGAACGCAAAGATTTTCCCGATAATCTTTGGACCCGTTGCGAACATTGCGGAAAAATGATCTACACCAAAGAGCTTGAAAAAGACAGTTTTTTGTGTTCCAGTTGTGGGCACCATTTTCGTGTCTGCGGTGAGCAAAGATTGATTGCCCTAATTGAAGAAAGTGATAATTTTCAACCTTTGACTCCTTTAGTGGCCAACAACCCTTTAGATTTTCCCGGTTATCCCGAGAGAATAAAAAAGGCCCAAGAACAAACGGGATTAGATGATGCNACCATTATTGGGAAAGCNAGTATTCAAGGNTCTCCTTGTATTTTAGGCATTATTGATTTTTCTTTCATTGGTGGGAGCATGGGTTCAGTGGTTGGTGAACAACTGGTGAGAGGGTTCGAAAAGGCCATAGAAGAACGTNTTCCCGTAGTAATCTTCTCCGGTGGAGGCGGCGGTGCGCGGATGCATGAGGGAATCTTTAGCTTGATGCAAATGGCCAAAACCGCCCAAGCAGTGGGAAGGCACGATCGTGAGGGTCTTTTATTTATATCAGTATTGACCCACCCAACAATGGGTGGAATTTACGCGAGTTTTGCTTCTTTAGGAGACATTATTTTAGCCGAACCCGGNGCCTTGATAGGATTTGCCGGACCGCGTATTGTAGAAGAAACCACGAGACAAAAATTGCCCGATGGCTTTCAAAGGGCCGAATATGCACTACAGCACGGTATGATTGATGATATAGTTCCCCGTAACCAGATGGTAGATTATGTGGGCAAAATTTTGGCTTGGCATAGGTAGGTGAAAACAATGATACAGGCGTTTGAGTGGGAAAAACCCTTAGTTGAGCTGGAGGAACGAATTCGCGAGTTGAAGCAATATGTTGATACCGCGGATATGGACTTTAGTGAAGAGATCAGAACTTTAGAGCGAAAAGCTTTTAAGTTAAGAAAGGAAATCTACGAGAGTCTCACACCTTACCAGCGGGTGATCATGGCGCGCCATCCTAAGCGGCCTACTACTTTAGATTATATAGACATGTTATTTGATGAATTTGTGGAGTTTCATGGCGATCGTGCATTCCGCGATGATCAAGCGATTGTGGGTGGAGTTGCACTTTTTGAAGGCCAACCCGTAACGGTGCTTGGACCTCAAAAAGGACGTGATACTAAAGAGAACATTGCCAGAAACTTTGGTTTGCCTCATCCGGAAGGTTATCGCAAAGCACTGCGACTAATGAAACAGGCGGAAAAGTTCAAAAGACCCATTATTACTTTAATTGACGTTGTCGGCGCTTACCCCGGTATAGAAGCTGAAGAACGTGGACAAGGGTTAGTAATTGCCGAATGCATTGAACAAATGTCCTTTTTGGAGACCCCTATCTTAGCTATTATCACCGGCGAAGGGGGTAGCGGAGGGGCTTTAGCAATCGGTGTAGGCGATAGAATCCTCATGTTGGAGCAAGCTTGGTATTCGGTCATTTCACCTGAAATGTGCGCCAACATTCTTTGGAAAGATTCTTCGCGAGCAGCCGAAGCGGCAGATTTATTAAGATTGACCCCTACAGACTTATTGAAATTTGGTATAATAGATGATGTGATTACAGAACCACTCGGCGGGGCCCANAGGGATCACGCTCATACAGGTAGGCAACTTAAGGCATTTATACGACGNTATTTAGCCCTAATTAATAAGATACCGAGAGATCGATTGGTAGAAGAACGTCTAGCACGTTTTCGCCGAATCGGTGATTTTACAGAAAAGCAAATTGAAGATTTATAATTGAAGATTTATAGATGATAGGTTAAAGAAGAAGGCGGGATTGTTTTGTCAAGAAGGATTGGAGTTTTAACAAGTGGGGGAGACGCCCCGGGAATGAATGCTGCGATTCGTACTGTTGTACGTTCGGCCCTACATTATGGTATGGAACCATGGGCAATTTCCCGCGGTTATCATGGCTTAATCAATGGTGATATGGAGCCAATAAAAAGCCGAGACATGTCCGGAATTATCCAGCGGGGCGGCACAATTCTTAAAAGTGCACGCTCAGATCAGTTTAGAACTCCCGAAGGACAAGCTAAGGCAGCGGCTATGCTAGATGAAAAAGGTATTGATTCATTGGTCGTTATTGGTGGAGATGGATCATTTAAAGGAGCCCTGCACCTTGAAAAGCTTGGCATTAATGTAATTTGCATTCCGGCAACGATTGATAATGATATTGCTTGTACTGATTACTCCATTGGGTTTGATACGGCGGTTAATAATGTAATAGACTCTGTGAACAAGATCCGCGATACGGCAAGTAGTCATGACCGAGTTTATGTTGTTGAAGTAATGGGTCGTGATTCCGGTTACATTGCTCTTTATTCCGGATTGGCAGGCGGAGCAGATGTGATTTTGATTCCGGAAGTGCCTTACGATGTTGAAGAAGTTTGTAAACAAATAGAATGGGCCAATGGCCAGGGGAAAACTTATAATATTGTCATGGTGGCTGAAGGTGTAAAATCAGTTTCCGGCAAATCGCCCGAAGAGTCCCCTTCCATGGAAATAGGTCATTATATACAAGAAAAAACAGGGTATGATACTAGAATAACTATTTTAGGTCATATTCAGCGTGGTGGAGCGCCTACAGTTCGCGATCGGCTACTAGCAAGTCGCTTGGCCTATCAAGCCATTGAATTGATTAATCAAGGAAAAAGCGGAAAAATGTTAGGTGAGGTCGATCAGGTTGTTAAAGCATTCGACTTGTCATATGCCCTAGCGCAAGAAAAGCAATTAAATCTAGACTACTATCACTTATCGAAAATACTCGCATCCATCTAGCAAAGGGAGGTATGAGAATGCGTAAAACTAAAATTGTTTGTACTATAGGTCCCACCAGTGAAAGCCCGGAAGCAATCAGAGCATTGCTGCGTGCCGGGATGAATGTTGCGCGCTTAAATTTTTCCCATGGTACGTTTGATGAGCATCTTGAACGTATTATTAACTTAAGGGAAGCGGCCGAAGAATTAGGAGTTAATTTAGCCATCCTTTTAGATATACAAGGTCCGAAGATAAGGGTTGGACAGATGGCAGACGGTCCCGTTGAACTAATTCCGGGAAAACAATATATTTTAACTGTTGATGAATATTTAGGTGATGAAGAGAAAGTTCACGTAGATTACGAAAACTTAAATCGCGATTTGCGTCCCGGTTCAGTGGTTTATATTGACGATGGATTACTGGAATTACAGGTTAAAGAAATAATCGGTCCTGACGTGGTTTGCGAAGTAATTGTAGGTGGCGAATTAAGCTCCCGAAAGGGCTTGTCATTGCCTGGAGTTGATGTTGATTTACCACCCATAACCAAAGAAGATGAGGAGCATATCAGGTTTGGTGTAACTCATAATGTGGATTTCATTGCTGCATCCTTTGTACGTAAAGCGGAGCACGTGGAGACGGTTAGAGAGATTATTCGAGATGCAGGGGGTACCCAGCATATTATTTCCAAGATCGAAAGTGACGCGGGCTTGCGTAACATTGATGAAATCATAGCCGCTTCCGATGGAATTATGGTCGCCAGGGGCGATCTAGGTGTGGAGATTCCCACCGAGGAGGTACCCTTGGCCCAGAAGATGCTGATTCGAAAATGTAATTTAGCAGGTAAACCCGTAATAACCGCTACTCAAATGTTGGATTCCATGATTCGCAATCCAAGACCGACAAGGGCGGAGGTAACGGATGTATCTTCGGCTATTTTTGAAGGCACTGACTGTGTCATGCTTTCCGGTGAAACAGCCGCGGGTAAATATCCCATCAAAGCGGTACAAGTAATGGATAAAATTGCTTGCCGAATTGAGCAGGTCATGGATTACCAAGGAATTTTAAACCGTAAAATGAGTGAGGGACGTACATCTGTTGAACAGGCCGTATCTTTAGCGGTATGTCAAGTTACCCAGGATCTTGAGCTTGATGTGATTATTTGTTCTACCGCATCAGGTGCCACCGCCAGATCCGTTTCTCAAAAGCGTCCGAAAGCCACAATTTTCGCGGCCAGTCCAAATCCTCAGGTTGTTAGGCAATTAGCCATGGCGTGGGGGGTTTATCCGGTTTTGGTTGATCATGCAACCGAAATTGAAGTAATGGTTGAAAACGCTGTTCGTGAGGCGAAGGAAGCCGAATTGGTTGACTCAGGTGACATTGTCTCTATTATTGCCGGAGTATTAGTAGATAAGGCCGGTAGTACAAATATGTTACAGGTTCATAAAGTTGAATAATTTGCGTTTAGATAGTAGGTGAACTTGTGAAAGTTGGAAAACTATCGGGGAAGCTTTTAAAGAAAATGGTCTTATCCACAATTCAATTTCAACGTGAAGACGTTTTAGTCCACGCCGGCTTAGGTGAGGATTGTGCAGTTATAGATTTTGGTGACCAAGTTTGTCTAATTTCCAGTGATCCCATCACCGGTGCTTTTGAAGGCATAGGTGAACTGGCGGTTCATGTTGCCTGCAATGATATTGCAGCAAATGGAGGTAGCCCCATAGGTGTTCAAATAGTTCTTTTGCTTCCAGAACACATACATGAAGGCAAAATTACGGAGATTATGACTGATATCCAAATAACCGCCTCGAAACTTGGCGTGGAAGTAATAGGAGGTCATACCGAAATAACTGATAAGGTAAGGGAATGTGTTGTTGTTGCCACAGCCGTAGGTCGGGCTCCTAAAGATGGTTACATTACTTCGCGCGGAGCCAAAATAGGAGATTCTTTAGTTATCAGTAAGGGTGTGGGCATTGAAGCCACCACCATTTTAAGCAGGGATTTCCCTCATCGATTACCGTTTTCAATTAGTGATGCGGAAATTTCGGACTTCACTGAAAAACTTTCCGTGGTTCCTGAAGGTCTTATCGGCGCCGGGTTCGGAGTAAATGCCATGCATGACATTACTGAGGGCGGTTTATTAGGTGCCACTAGAGAAATTTGCCACGCGGCGAATGTGGGGGCTTTAATTTGGGAGCGGGAAGTTTATGTACCTGAATTAACAGCGAGAATTTGTAATCATTTAGCTTTGGATCCTTTGGCCCTCTTATCATCAGGTTCCATGTTAATGGTAACCTCCGATGGGGAGGGTTTAGTTCGAAAGCTGGAGAAAGATAATATTCAAGCGTTCATAGTCGGTAAGATTACTGATGGTACAGAACTAATCGTTCAAAGAGAAACCGGTGAGATGGAAGCCGTTGGCGAACATGTTGAAGATGAATTATGGAGATTTTTTGCAGAAGTAGATTCAATAGAATAGGAGTCCTAATATGCAATTGGAAGCTAATCCGGGAAAAGTTCTAGAATTGGAAGTAGACGGCAAGACATATCTGCGTTTACCCATTAAAACCGATGTTATTAAGCCCTCCCATGATATTGTGGAGGTCGTGAGTCAGTTTACTAAGGGATTGGTTCAAAAGGGAGATTTGTTGGTAGTTAGTGAAAAAGTAGTGGCCATTACTCAAGGAAGGGCCTTCAAAATTGACGAAATTAAGCCTAGACCACTGGCCGTTTTTTTGAGTAAATTTGTTCATAGATCTCCTTATGGAATAGGTTTAGGTTCTCCCGAGACGATGGAACTGGCACTGCAGGAAGTGGGTTCTTTAAAGATACTCTTTGCCGCCTTAGTTGCCGCAATAGGTAAAATCTTCGGCATAAGAGGCTTGTTTTATCGAATTTGCGGAGACAAGGCAAGGGCCATAGATGGACCTTGCGATTATACCCTACCCCCCTATGATAATTATG
>JGI24708J26588_10003820_pt1 | contig 10687 bp, 9 predicted proteins | sample BioPla1DNA2_FD_26588 | JGI IMG/M metagenome (IMG submission 26588) | reverse complement strand
TGGTCTACAGGTACTACGGCAGGTAGTGCAATAACAGGACAGATGGGTACAATGGTTGTTGGTGGTTATAATGTAGCAAATGTATTAAATCAACTTGTAACTTGTGTTATGAATGGAACCTTACATGCGTGTTCTGTTACGATGGGTAAAGCCATTGGTTCAGGAGAAAGCAAGAAAGAAATTAAAAGACAAGCAAATAGTATGCTTGCGATAGGTTTCATTGGTGGAATGGTTATTGGAATTTTGACTTTNGCAGTAAGCATTCCTTTTATTAGTTTATATCATCTTTCTACAGAAGCTAGAACTTATGCAAANTGGTTTGTACTCATTTTTGCAATGATATGGCCCTTTTCAGGGATGGAGATGACGGGATTGNTTGCAACACTACGTGCTGGTGGAGATGGAAAAACAGGATTCATTGCAGATATTTTTACGATGTGGATGATTACAATTCCTCTTGCTTCCTTAGGAGCTTTTGTATTTCATTGGTCACCCATTGTTGTAATTGCAATTATTAAATTTAATATTGTTTTAGAAGCTTTAGTTGGAATATTACGAATCCGTTCTATGAAATGGATTCGAGATCTAACATCAGAGTAAAAAATAAGGAGGAAGAATATGAATAAGTTTATGAAAAAAGTAATGGCAATCAGTTTAACAGTAGCAATGATTTTTTCACTTGCCGCATGTGGAGAAAAGAATCAACCAGGCAAAACAGAAGGACCTTCTGAAAAAGGATCTTCTGAAAAAGGACGTATTGCTTATATTGTAGGTGCTTTAGGTGATAAATCTTTTAGTGATTCTGGGGAAGAAGGAATGAAAATACTTCGTAAAGAAGGTTGGGATTGTAAAACAGTAGAAGCAGGAGATGAAACAAAAGCAGACAAATGGGAAGATACGATACTTGATACAATGGATGAAGGGTATGAATATATCGTAGCATCATCAACTTTTAGGGATGTTTTATTAAAGTTAGCAAAGGAATANCCAGATCATAAGTTTGTTTTATTTGATGATTTGATGGAAGAATCGGAAATACCTGAAAATGTTGCAATTATTTTCTATGCACAAAATGAAGGTTCTTATATGGTAGGTCAACTTGCAGCAGGTATGTCAAAATCCAAAGTGGTTGCTGTTAACGTTGGTATGGATAATCCTGTTATTGCTGACTTTGTTACAGGATTTGTAGAAGGGGTTAAAAATTATGATCCAAACTGTAAAGTAGTGAAAGCAACGGTAGGTTCATGGACCGATCCAGCAAAAATGAAAGAACTTTGTTTAACACAAGCAAGAGATAAAAAAGCAGATGTATTTTATCAAGTAGCAGGTGGTTCTGGTGGAGGGCTTTTTGAGGCGTGTAAAGAAACTGGAACTTGGGCGATTGGTGTGGATTCTGACCAATACCTATATTATAAAGATTCGGAAAACCCTGAACTTGCAGATGTTATTTTAACTTCCATGTTAAAAAATGTGGGCGATTCTTTTGTTTCTTTATTTCATGAAATTGAGGCTGGAAAAGATGTTTGGAAAAAAGTAAATCATCTAGGTTTGGCTGAAAATTCAGTTGGATATGTTGAAAATGACTTTTTTGTAAAAAATGTTCCAGAGGAAGTTAGAACCAAGATGAAAGAAACACAAGATAAGATTATTTCAGGTGAAATAAAAGTTAAATCTTATTATGATTTTGCTAATGAATCAGAATATCAGTCCTTACTAGATTCTGTAACACCCTAATAAGTAGTAAGTAAATCAGGCAGGATTTCTTTGAGAGGTCCTGCTTGTTTGACCAATAGGAGGAAAGACAATGGCACAAGAAGTTTTAAGGATGGATAATATTACTAAAATCTATGACAATGGCTTCGTGGCAAATAAAAATATTACATTTTGGTTAAACAAAGGAGAAATATTAGCACTTGTTGGTGAGAATGGGGCAGGAAAAACTACATTAATGAAAGTTTTATTTGGTCTTGAGTCCCCACAGTCAGGAGATGTTTATATCAATGGTGAACATGTAAAAATAGAAAATACATTAGATGCCATTGATAAAGGAATAGGAATGGTTCATCAACATTTTATGCTTCTTCCATCTCTTACTGTAGCGGAAAATGTTGCCCTAGGTATTGAACCGATGAAGAAGGGTCTATTTGATTTTAATAAAGCGGTAAAAATGACACAGGAAGTTGCTGATAAATATCGTTTCAATATTGATCCTCTTTCTAAAGTAGAGGACTTGTCCGTTGGACAAATGCAAAAAGTGGAGATTATGAAAGTATTAATTCGAGGTGCTAAGATTATTATTATGGATGAGCCCACTGCTGTGCTTACCCCCCAAGAAACAGATGAATTATTTGAACAACTTTTACTTCTTAAAGAAGGCGGTCATTCTATTATTTTTATTTCTCATAAGTTAGAAGAAGTGAAGCGTATTTGTAGTAGAGTTACGGTTCTAAGACATGGATATTGTTTAGGAAGCTACGACTTAGAAAATATGAATGAATCGGATATTTCACGATTAATGGTTGGACGAGATGTAGTATTAAAAATAGATAAAGAAGACCCAAAACCAGAAGAAGTAGTAGTGAAGATTAAAAATTTAGTAAAAATAAATGAAACGGGGAAAAAAGTTATAGATGGCATCTCATTGGATATAAGAAAAGGAGAAGTTGTAGGAATTGCTGGAGTAGAAGGAAATGGGCAAAGTGAATTATCGGATGTACTATGTGGAATGGATACATTCTCTTCTGGAGAAGTAAGGATTAATAATCAAGATATTGCAGGTAAGACCGTTCATGAAATAAGACAGATGGGTCTTGCTTATATACCGGAAGATAGAATGCGTCATGGATGTGCAGCAGATCTATCGATAAAAGACAATATTATTTCGGATCGATTTTTTCTTCCGGAATATTGTAAGGGATTATTTATGAAACATAAGTATATTGATCAGTTGGTGGATCAGTATATTAAGGATTTTGAAATTGCATGTGACGATAAAAATCAACCTGTTCGTATGTTATCCGGTGGTAATATTCAAAAAGTAGTGGTAGCAAGAGAGTTTACTTCCGGTTCTAATTTCATCCTTGCAAATCAACCGACAAGAGGAATAGATGTTGGTGCTGCAGAAATGATTCGTAAGACGATTGTTAAGAAATCTCGTACAGAGGGTACAGCGACCTTACTTATTTCGGCAGATCTAAACGAAGTTTTAGAATGTTCTGATCGCCTTTTGGTTATGAGAAAAGGTAAAATTGTTGCCGCCTTTCCTAAAGCGAATGAGGTATCGGAGGACGAATTAGGTGAATATATGTTAGGAATAAAAACAATGACTGCAAAGGAAATGGAGAATGTATTATGAATAAGACAAGACGAATCGAGACTACGGTTGAACTTGTAAGAATTCTTGTTGCAATTGGCATAGCTTATCTCATTGCTTTAATAATTTTATATGCAATTAGTGATGATCCAGTTTTTATAATTAAGCAGTTTGTTTTGGGACCATTATCTTCCTCAAGGCGTATGGGTAGTATTATTAATCTTGCCATTCCCTTTACTTTTACTGGATTGTGCTTTTGTTTTATGTATGCAGTGAATAAATTTAATCTTGCTGGAGAAGGAATTTTTATGTTTTCTGGATGTATTGTTACACTTACATCTATTTATTTAGGGAAATCAGGATTCCCACCAGTTATAGTAATACCTCTTCTTCTTGTTGTAGGAGCCTTCACTGGTTTTGTAATTTCCTTGATCCCTGCTTATTTAGATGCTAAATTAAATGCCAATATTGTTGTTGTATCGTTAATGTTAAACAGTATTTTAGTTTTTTTATCTATTTGGATTTTAAAGTATCTTATGCGTGACCCTTCCATTGGTTCTTTAGGTTCCTTACCAATTCCAGAATCTGTAAAGTTTGCCTCGATATTTGGTAAGTTTAAGATACAAGCAGGAATATTTATTGCAATAATAGCAGTAATCGTAGTTGCCATTATTTTTTATAAGACGGTATTTGGATATAAAATGAGAGTCGTTGGTAGTAATCCTAATTTTGCAAAAGCTAGTGGTATCAATATGATGGTTACAATTGTATTAGCGCAATTAATTGGTGGATCTTTAGCAGGAATAGGTGGAGCGTGTGAAATATTAGGAAATTACGATCGGTTTAAATGGGTAGCTAGTACTCAACATGGATTTGATGGACTTATGGTTGCTGTTTTAGCGAGACGTAATCCTATATTAGTTCCTATCACTTCTTTATTACTGGCCTATATTCGTATTGGTGCGGATGTGGTTAATTCCAAAGGAGATATCCCTATTGAGTTTATTACCGTAATTCAAGGAATTGTTATCCTTCTTGTAGCAGCCGAAGAATTTATGGGAGGATTTAAAAAACGATTAATTTATAAAGCGGCAAAAGATGATTTGAAAAGTGATAAAGAAATGGTGGTACAAGAAATATTAGCGGATGATGAGAATAAAATTGAAGCTAGAAAGGAGAGTATGGAGTAATCCATGCAAAGATGCCTATGTATACATTAGATTGGTTTGCAAATTTTGGATTTTCTGTATTGAGATTATCGACACCTTTGATTTTTGCAGCACTTGCAGCGGTAATTAGTAGAAAAGCCGGTATGTTAAATATGGCTCTTGAGGGGATGATGTTAACTTCAGCTCTTGCGGGTGTAATTTTATCAGGATTTACAGGAAGTGTTTGGATTGGTCTTATAGGAGCAATTATAGTAGGGGTTTTATCCGGTGCGATTATTGGGTTTTCAAATTTAACAGGCAAGACAGATTTATATTTAACCTGTATTGCATTTAACCTTGCGGCAACAGGAGGAACTGTATTTGTTATGTACCTATTAACAGGTGAAAAATCGACAACTTCAGCAGCGATTAGAGCGTTTAGTGTACCTTCCATCACCATTCCATTGATTGATAAAATACCATTAATAGGCAAAATGATATCAGGACATAATTTATTAACGTACTTGGCATTTTTAAGTATTTATATGGTGTGGTTTTTCTTATATAAAACTAGGTTGGGATTAAGACTTCGAGCGGTTGGAGAAAATCCTAAAGCTGCATCCTCAGTAGGAATTAATGTTACTAAAATTGGATATATTTCCTTTTTAATATCGGGTATTCTCTGTGGATTAGGTGGAGCATTTATGTCCATGGGATGGGTTAGCTTTTTTATGAAAAATATGACAAATGGTAGAGGCTATATTGGACTTTCCGCCATGAATATTGCAGCTGGGAACCCAGTTGGTTCTGCTCTTGCGGCTATTTTCTTTGGATTTTCTGATGCCTTTGCTACCATGATTAAGGGGCGTGGTGGAGATTTTCCTACAGAATTTATCGAAATGATTCCTTATGTAGCTACCATCGCTGCGCTTGTCGTCATGAATATCATTAGGATGGGTCAAAAACGAAAGATTGAACAAGGAGTAAAACAAAAATGATAGGAGAAAAATTACAACATTTCAATAAAGTATTAATCGATTGTGACCCTGGAATTGATGATTGCTTTGCATTACTTTTAGCAATGAAGCATTTAGAAGTAGTAGGAATTACCACTGTTGGAGGCAATACTGGTCTTGTAAATACATCACGAAATGCATGTTATGTGACTGAATTAGCAAAAAGGACTGATATTCCCGTTTATGCAGGCTATGATAAACCTATGTTTACACAATTAGAAACTGCAGAAGAAGTACATGGAACTACTGGTTTAGGTACAATGCAAATTAAAGAACCGAATAAAAGACCTGAAAAAGAACATGCCGTAGATGTAATTATAGATACATTTATGAATCATGATGATATTCTTCTTGTTACCTTGGGACCGTTAACCAATGTAGCACAAGCGATACTGAAAGAACCTAGACTTAAAAAAAGAATACCACAAATCCTTTGTATGGGAGGTTCGGTAACAACAGGAAATTATAGCCCTTGTGCAGAGTTTAATATTTATGTTGATCCAGAAGCTGCAAAAATTGTTTTTGATTCAGGAATAGTGATAAAAATGGCTGGATTAAATTTTACTAGACAAAATTCAATGACAGTACAAGATGTTCAAATATTAAAAGATATGAACAATAATATTGCGCAATTTGCAGCACAATTATTAAGTTTTAGTGTAAATAGCGATAGGCAGGCAGAACTTTGTGATGCCTGTGCAATATCTTGGTTAATCGATCCTAATATTGTTTCATGTTCACTGCCGATGCATGTAGATATAGAAACAAAAGGTGAATTTACAAGAGGAATGACAGTTTGTGATTATAGGGAATATATCGGTACGGATCCAAAAATAAAAAATGTGATTGTTGCAATGGAATTTGATCAAAATCGTTTTAAGAAATTATTGTTTGATACAATAAAAAGTTATGGTAAATAATGACATAATGAAAAGTAGGGGAAAATATGAAAGCTTTAAATTTTGGTTCACTCAATATTGATTATGTATATGAAGTAGAACATTTTGTGCAAAAAGGTGAGACGATATCTTCTGATTCTTTGCAAGTGTTTAGCGGAGGAAAAGGATTAAATCAATCCGTAGCGTTAGCAAAAGCGGATGTAGATGTATACCATGCTGGAGTAATTGGAGAAGATGGTACTTTTCTAATGAAAGTTTTACGTAATGCTGGTGTGAATACAGATCATATTTATATACGAGAAGATGTAAGAACTGGTAATGCAATTATTCAAAATGATAAAGCAGGTGATAATTGCATCATATTATTTGGAGGTGCAAATCAAAGCATTGAAAATGAATATGTAGATAAAGTTATGGATCAGTTTGAAAAAGGCGATTTTATTATTTTACAAAATGAAATTAACAATATGAATTATATTGTTCAAAAAGCCTATGAAAAAGGAATGGTCATTATCCTTAATCCTTCTCCTATGAATGAAAAAATTTGGAAGTTACCTTTAGAATATATTGATTATTTTTTTATTAATGAAGTGGAAGCACAACAGTTAGCTCAAATTAATGAGAAAGATGAATACATTTTATTAAAATGTTTGAATGAAAAATTTCCTAAAGTAAAAATTGTGATGACGTTAGGAGAAAAAGGTTCCCTTTATTATGATGGAAAAACTATATTACAACAAGATGCAATAAAAGTGGATGTAGTAGATACGACAGCTGCAGGAGATACTTATACAGGATACTTTGTTTCAGGATTAATGCAAGGAAAGTGTATAAAAGAAGTGATGGAAATAGCATCTACGGCAGCAGCAATAGCGGTTACAAGAAAAGGAGCAGCACCATCTATACCCTCAATGAAAGAAGTAGAGAATAAATTGAAAAAAGGACAAGGAAAGTGAAAGGAGAAAAATAATGAAAATGAATGTACCAACGCCACATATTGATGCACAGATAGGCGATATTGCAGAGAGTATATTACTTCCTGGTGATCCATTAAGAGCAAAATATATTGCGGATCATTTTTTAGAAAATGTAAAACAATTTAATAAGACAAGAGGAATGCTTGGATTTACAGGCACATATAAAGGAAAAGAGGTATCTGTTATGGGTACGGGAATGGGATGCCCTTCTATGGGAATCTATTCCTACGAATTAATTCATTTTTATGGAGTTAAAAATTTAATTCGTATTGGTACAGCAGGAGCCATGCAACCAGAAGTAAAACTTCGTGATATTGTGATAGGAATGGGTTCTTGTACGGATTCGAATTATATGCATCAGTATGGGTTACCCGGAAATTATTCTTGTATCGCAAGCTATAAACTTCTTAGTAAAGCAGTACATTCTGCAAAAGAAATGGGTATTCCATATCATGTAGGAAATATTCTTTGTACAGATTTGTTTTATAAAGCAAATACGTATAACAAAGGGGTTACATGGTCTGAAATGGGAATTCTTGCTTGTGAGATGGAATCAGCCGCTTTATATGCAAATGCTGCTTATGGTAAAGCCAATGCACTTTGTATTCTTACTATTTCTGATTCTGGATTTACGGATGAAGTGACAACGGCTCAAGAACGAGAAACTTCCTTTACCAAGATGATGGAACTTGCTTTAGACATTGTATAATAGATATTCACATTGAAAAAACTAAGATTTTAGTAAGCCGTATATCACTCTTCTACTCAGACTGTCTTAGCCCTTGCTCCTATAAAACCGAATAAGAAGCAAGGGTATGACAGAAGTTGCACGTCGAGTGAATATACGGTTTATTTCTAGGTTATTTCGTTTATGAATATAGAGATCTATGAGGATTGCTATAGATGGGAATACACTTATATCAACCTTATTTCCGTTTTTATGGGAAGTAAGATTTAGTAGGTTGATGATAAGTGTATTTTTTTGTATAAATATACCTTTGCTGATATAATGATAATGGTATCATACGTTCTGTGATATCCAAGGAAGATTATTATGCTACATTAAGTAAACAATATTTAGAAGAAAATTTTGGAGGATCACTACCTAAATTTATAGCAGCCTTCACCAGTAAAGAAAGGCTAAGTAAAAAGGAAATAGAAGAAATAGAGAAAATGATACAATCTTATAAGGAGCTATAAAAGGAGGAGTAGAAATGAACAGAATCTTTTTAGAATTTAAAAACAGAAGTACATGGGTACGTATTATTTTGATCACAATAGTAATCATCATTGGTTTTTTTATGTTTACAAAGTCGAGGCAACATCAAGAAATGACAAATGATTCTTTATATGAAATAGAAAATAGGGAATTTAAAGATCCAAGAAAGGCGGCAGATTTACTATTTAAAAAAGAATATGAGACAGTTTTAAATCATAGTGATGATGGAATAAAGATATTGGAAAAAGGGATCACTCATTTTGAAAAAATATATTCGTACACCGGTTATTTAAACGGAGATATCGATATCTATAAATGGGAATATAAAATTAAAGCAGAAGATCCAGAAATGTTTAATGTTATAGAGTATCAAGAGGATAATAGCATAACAGAAGAAAAGATGAGTCTGGGTAAACCATTATTAATTTTTNAAAACAATGGNAATACTCATAAGTTTATGGGTATTATTTATTTAGGTGAAAGAGGAGGAAATGAAACTAAGATAGGGGTAGAAATAGAACTGATTGATTTTCTTGAAAATAAAGGGTTAAAAGAAAAAGAAACATTTACAGGCAACCATCATGTAGCCGAGTATAAACTTAGAGAAGGTGGAAGTTATAAAATACTGTTATCTCAGCCTGCAAAAGAGGGAGAAGAGGGTATTTGGTGTGTAGATCGATGGATGGATAATCATGGTATGATGTACTATGAATATATAGAAAGTGAATTGGATTTAAAAACATATTATAATCAAATCCAAGAAAAAGCAGATGCAGGTAAAGATAAAAGTCGGTTGGATTACAAAGATGTAGCATTGAATTTTATTAAAAATAATGCAAAGGATTATGATTTCGATTATTCTTTAAACGTAGCATTAGAAGATTTTTATACTCTGCCCGTCAATCAATATTATGGATATATAATGGAAATTAAAAAGTATGAATGGAGCGAGAATAATTTTATCGATTTTGATAAAGTAGAGTTTTTAACATTAGAAGACAAGGAAAGGTTACATGATTTAAAAATTGATAAAAATCGTCTATCGGATGGATATTATATAAATAATCCAACGAGTTATCCAGACTCTTTTATCATAGAAAAAGATAAAGATACCAAATTTTATATTTTAGATGATTCAGGAAAAAATCATAAAGAAATAGGGGAAAAGGATTTTATTGAATACNTTAAAAACAATAAGAATAGTCTCTATAAAATTGTTGAAATAGGTTTTGATGTTATANAGATTAGAGAGGTTATAGGTGATGAAACGGGAAGATGATAGGTCTTTGATCGCCCGTTTGAGTTTTTCTGGAATATAATCTTACTCTTTAATATTGTAATTTATAAAAANGTAGATAGAGTGTTTGAANTACTTATAATATAAAAGAAGTATATACCGATATATATTATATGCTCCAATTTTTATCCATTTTTAAGTTTGAATAGAGTTATGATAATTACTTGAAGTTTATATAAAAGTACCAAAGATACAAAATTTTAAAAAGCTTATTATTAATTTTNAGGAGGAATAAGAATTATGAAAAAAAAGAAAACAANGAATAGTTTTAAAAAGTTTTTAAAGTCTCGTCATCATAGGGGGAATAGATTAAATATTAAATGTAATATAAAAACTAAAATACTAGGTGCTTTTTTTATAGGATTAATTTGTTTAATTATTATCAGTTTTACAGCCATTCAAAGAATGGATACGATTAATAAAAATTCTAGCAAAATGGTAATGGAATATACTCCTGGAATAAAGATTTTAGGGGAGATTGCTACTACGGTAACAGAGTATAGGCATTTAGAACTTAGACTTATTATTGCAAATAACCAAGATGAAAGAAATTTAGTNTTAGTTAAATTGATAAGTACTAAAAATGAGATAGAAGAACTTATAAAAGAGTATGAAGAAAATTATATGGACAGTAATGAAGATGAGAAAATAAAAAAATTATTTGTTAACTTCAAGGAAAGTATAGAAGCGTATACAGGGAATGAAGATGAAATAGTTGAAAGGGTTAAAAGTGGGGATTTGCAATTTATAAATGAACACTTTATAAAATCTGAAGACTTATTTAATAATTTGAATAGACAGATTAAATATATCACCCT
>JGI24708J26588_10003819_pt1 | contig 10688 bp, 10 predicted proteins | sample BioPla1DNA2_FD_26588 | JGI IMG/M metagenome (IMG submission 26588) | reverse complement strand
CCTATTGGGTAAAAAATGGTTTCTATATTATGATAGCCATCTTGTCGCTTTTCCACGACATTTAAACCGATATTGATTTTGGCATTAGGGAAAAGAAGCATCTGATTTATTGTTGTGTGATGTGCAAAGATAGGGAGAATTTACGATAGTTTTCCATACCTTTGCAAACAAACAACTCCAATCCTTTTGAAATTGGATCAGTTCATCATAAGCTCCAAAAATGAAACAACAATACATTCGCAAACCGGAATGGTTGCGCAACAAACTTTACAGTGCAGATCAGTACTCAACTGTACATAGCCTAATCAAAAAAAGGGGATTACATACCATTTGCACCAGCGGGAAATGCCCCAATCAAAGTGAGTGCTGGAGCCGTGGAACTGCTACGTTGATGATCTTGGGTAACATTTGTACCCGTGCTTGTAAATTTTGTAACACCACCACCGGTAAACCGCTGCCTCCCAATCCTCACGAACCACAAATGGTAGCTGATACGATCAAGGAATTAGGTCTGAAACATGCCGTGATTACCTCTGTTGACCGCGACGACCTGAAAGATTATGGTGCCTCATGCTGGGCTGAAACGATTCGGGCAATCAAAAAAGCAAATCCCAACACGACCTTGGAAGTATTGATACCGGACTTTAACGGTAAAACCGAACTGATAGATTTGATCATTAAAGAGAATCCCAACGTGATTTCGCATAACCTGGAGACGGTCAGACGCATTGCCCCTTTGGTACGTTCCCGCGCCAAATACGAAAGGAGTTTGGATGTGCTGGAACATATCGCCTCTCGTGGCTATAAAGCCAAAACGGGCATCATGCTCGGTTTAGGCGAAACAGAGGAAGAAATTTTTGAACTGATGGATGATGCGCGGGCGCATAATTGTTCCATACTCACCATCGGGCAATATCTGCAGCCTTCCCGTAAGCACATCCCGGTTTCGGCTTATATTCATCCCGACAAGTTTGCCGAATACAAACAAATCGCCTTAGAGAAAGGATTTAAGTTTGTAGAAAGCGGCCCTTTTGTACGTTCTTCGTATTTAGCTGAAAAACATGTGTGACGGGCTTCGCGGTACGAGGTCCGGGGTGCAGGGTCACGAGGTCGGTGCGATTATGAACAATATCTGTGTTTTCTAACAACAGATATTTGACAGTATTAATATCAAATAATAGATTTTACTGGCGACAGATATTAAGTGAATGAAGCTTACCGCCTAAGAAATCTTAGGAACCAGATCAAACAGTTCCTTCAAGTTATCGTAGTGATCCCGCTTTGAAGTATGCCCAAAAGGTTTGGCACTGATCTCATCGTGATTGACCAGGACTTTCACACCAAATGTTTTATTGGCAGCGAGCTTAACCGCATACTCACCCATCCTGGCCGCCAGGATTCTGTCTTCCGGAGTAGGAGAACCGCCTCGCTGAACATATCCCAATACCGTAGCCCGGCAAGTAAATCCTGATTTTTCAGTAATTTCATTCGCAAATTCGTGTACATTTAAAATATTTTCCGTGACCACAATGATCGCGTTTCTTCTCCCCTCTTCTTTCTTCTTTTTCAAAGTTTCGATGATGAGGTTTTTATCAATAATATTTTCGGGCGTAATGATAAATTCTGCTCCGGTCGAAAGACCCGCATACAAAGCAAGGTCTCCTTTTTTTCGTCCCATTGTTTCAACAATGGAAGCCCTTTGATGGGATGACGAAGTGTCTTTAATCTTGTCAATATTTTCAACAACCGTTTTAAGCGCCGTATGAAATCCAATTGAAAAATCAGTACCATCGACATCATTATCAATTGAAGCAGGAATCCCAATGGTCGGAAAACCCATATCATGTAGTCCTTTAGCACCCATAAAAGTACCATCTCCACCAATCGTTACCAACACATCAATACCATGACCTCTTAAATTATCGATTGCTCGTTTTTTTACCTTCTCCAAATTAAAATCAGGCATTCTGGAAGTCCCCAATATAGTACCTCCCTTGTCCAAAATACTTGAAACATCCGAGTGTTTCATCGGTTTGATTTTATTTTCACAAAGCCCTTTAAATCCATCATAGATGGCAAAGGGTTGCATTTTTTCATATAGCGCACTTCTGACTACCGCCCTTATAGCAGCATTCATACCCGGAGCATCACCTCCTGATGTTAAAACAGCAATTTTCATTTTTTAAAATTATTATGGTGATTAAAAAACAATCTTTCTACTTTCAATTCTCATTTTTTCGTTTTCAGCGTCTCCTCCATTTTCAGCATCTCATCTCTCAATCGCGCAGCCTCCAGGAAATCCATCTCTTTAGCGGCAGCCAACATGGCGTTCCTGGTCTTTTGAATGGCTTTTTCCAAAGCAGTCGCCGACATATATTGCACCACAGGATCGGCAGCTATAGTTGGCTTGATATCGGGTTCAATATAAGCTTTTGGATCGGCTTTACTCAAAGCAGAGCGTTTCCCTTTGATGATGGCGGTGGGCGTAATGCCATGTTTTTCATTATACGCCAACTGCTTTTCCCGACGTCTGTTGGTTTCGGCAATGGTCTTCGCCATGCTTTCAGTAATCGTGTCTGCATACATCAACACCTTACCGTTCAGGTTACGCGCTGCCCTGCCTGCCGTTTGCGTCAGTGAACGGTGGGAACGCAGAAAACCTTCTTTATCCGCATCCAATATAGCAACTAAAGAGACTTCCGGCAAATCCAAACCTTCACGCAACAAATTCACGCCTACCAAAACATCGTAGATTCCGCGTCGCAAATCTTCCATGATCTGTACCCTGTCCAGGGTCTCCACATCAGAATGGATGTAATTACAACGTACTCCCATCTTGGCAAGATAATCCGTCAGTTCTTCCGCCATGCGTTTAGTCAGCGTAGTAACCAATACCCGTTCATCACGTTCCGCACAAAGCGTAATCTCCTCCAGCAAATCATCAATCTGGTTCATGCTGGAGCGGACTTCAATCACGGGGTCTAACAGACCGGTAGGACGAACCAACTGATCGACTACCACTCCGCCCGACTTAGCCAATTCATAATCTGCAGGAGTTGCCGAGACGTAAATGGTTTGTGGCGTTAACTCCTCAAATTCCTCAAATTTCAACGGTCTGTTATCGCGTGCAGCCGGCAACCTAAAACCATATTCCACCAAGTTCTGCTTACGCGAAGCATCACCGCCGTACATTGCCCTGATTTGTGGGATGGTGACATGACTTTCATCGATTACCATCAAGTAATCATCCGGAAAATAATCCAACAGACAATACGGGCGGGAACCGGGCGACCGACCATCAAAATACCGGGAATAGTTTTCAATACCGGAACAGTAACCCAACTCCCTGATCATTTCCAAATCATAACTGACACGTTCGTAAAGCCGCTTGGCTTCATGATCTTTTCCGATGGAGCGAAAATAACCCACCTGCAGGTCTCTGTCTTCCTCAATATGATGAAGTGCCTGACTGATCCTTTCTTTGGTAGTTACAAAAATACTGGCGGGAAAAATCCTATAGCCGTCAAATTTCTCTATAATATCCAGATTGGCAGGCTCAAGGGTCATGATTTCATCAATCTCATCCCCCCAGAACACCACCCTCAGTATAAAATCCGCATAGGCCAAAAAGATATCCACCGTATCACCCTTCACCCTAAAATTGCCCCTAAGCAACTCTATATCATTGCGATTGTACAATGCATCCACTAAATTCCGCAGGAAAACATTGCGCACCAACTTTTGTCCCTGCCTGATCTCTATGACATTGGAAGTAAAATCATCAGGATTGCCTATGCCGTACAAACAAGATACGGAAGAAACAACAATTACATCCCTACGTCCTGATAACAAAGCCGATGAAGTTGATAAACGCAACTTCTCAATTTCTTCGTTGATGGATAAATCTTTTTCAATATAGGTGTCTGTAATAGGCAGATAAGCTTCCGGCTGATAATAATCATAATAGGAAACAAAATACTCCACCGCATTCTCAGGGAAAAACTCTTTAAACTCACTGTATAACTGTGCTGCAAGGGTTTTATTATGACTTAACACCAAGGTCGGACGATTGACCCGGTTCACCACATTAGCAATGGTAAAAGTCTTTCCCGAACCCGTAACCCCCAATAAGGTCTGCGCAGTCAAGCCCGCATCCAACCCCTCCACCAATTGCTTGATGGCTTCCGGCTGATCACCTGTAGGTTTGTAAGAAGACGTGAGTTTAAAAGACATGTTTGCAGTCCCGATAAATTGAGGTGCAAAGGTACATATAAATTGTGGAATGTTTAGTTGGAGAGAACAAAGAATAAAGACAAAAGAACAAAGACGTTTGGTGATTAGTGATTGGTGAGTGGTGGATGGTGAAATTTCTTTTGTGCCTTTTGTGGTTTAACTTCCTTAACTTCTATAACTTCCTTAACTTCCAAAAAAAAATACTAACTACCAGCTACTAACTACTAACTACTAAAAACAACTTCCCCAACACAAACAACAATATTCCATTTCAAATGACATATTTAATCCATTTGTAATGGAATATTTTGGCCAGTTCAAAAAAACAATTTATATTTGCAGGAAAATCAGTTCTATATGGGAATAAACATGCAACAATCGGCACTAGCCGAAATAGCGAGGGAACAGAAAATTGAAGCGTTCTCAGAAGTTGAAAGAATAATAGAGAGAACGTTAATTTCGGATTTACCTAACATCAGTACGCATGCTTTGATACTTTCAGGCATCAGACGTTGTGGTAAAAGTACACTGCTGCGTCAATTTGTACGTCGTAATTTTGAAGATGTCTTTTACCTGAATTTTGAAGATGTAAAACTATATGGTTTTGATATCAAGGACTTTGTTCTGCTAGATAAGGCAATTGATGAAACCGGACTAAAAGTGCTTTATTTCGATGAAATTCAGATTGTTGATGGATGGGAGTTGTATGTTCGACAGAAGTTAGATCAAAAATTTCAAGTGATCATTACTGGTTCCAATGCAAGTCTGCTAAGTGTGGAATTAGGGACAAAACTGACGGGAAGACATATTACCAAGGAACTTTTTCCATTTTCTTATCCCGAATATTTAGATTTTCAAAAAGCGGAAGCAAACATTGAAAGTTTACAGGCATATCTTACAGAAGGGGGATTTCCTGATTACTTAAAACAAAAGCTGCCTGAAATTCTTGACTTTTTGATAGAAGATATTCTAAACCGGGATATTATTGTTCGCTACGGCTTAAAAGAGGGTGGAGCAATAAAAAGGTTATGTGCTTACTTATTTGCCAATAACGGAACACTCGTTGTGCCTTCCAAATTGACATCAGCTATCGGCGTAAAATCGAACACAACCATATTAAATTATTTTTCCTATTTCGAGAATTCATATTTGATAGCCATGGTACCGAAATTTGATTGGTCGGCAAAAGCACAAATGTTAAGTCCTAAGAAGATGTACGTGATAGATCCTGGTTTAGTGCAGGTCGGCAGTACGTCATTGAGTAGAAACATAGGACACTTACTTGAAAGCGTTGTTTTCTGGCACTTACGCCGTAAAACAAAAGACATTTACTACTTCAGCGAAAATGACAGAGAGTGTGATTTTATTGTACGTTTAAAAGACAAAACAACACAAGTAGTTCAAGTGTGCTGGGAACTAACACCAGAGAATGTAGAAAGAGAAGTGAACGGATTGGTAGAAGCCATGCAGTATTTTAAAACAGAAAATGGCATTATTGTTACCGCGAATTCTACAGACACAATCCGAACCGATGTGGGATTAATATCTGCCATACCTGCACATCAATATTTGATGAGATGAACGAAGAACTATAAACTAAGAACGATGAACGAAGAGGAACAAAGAACAAAGACAAAAGAATAAAGACAAAGACAACGAAGAACGAAGAACTAAAAACGACGAACTAAGAACGATGAACGAAAAAGCTAAGAGCCAAAAGCTAAAAGCTAAAAACTGAACTCGCGACCCCGGAACACGGAACTCGTAACTTCCCTAACTTCCTTAACTTCTATAACTTCCTAACTACCAACTACTAACTACTAACTACTAACTACCAACTACTAAAAAAATGAACCGCACTGTTTTTTGCTGAGAAAACTCCTGAAGACAGGATTTGAGGTGCTTGCTTTCTCTGTAATCTGCCGAGTCTAAACTTAGACTTACCCGAGGGCGCAGCCCGCCATTAAAAACAAACATGGACTCGTTGAATGTTTAGTGTTGAGTTTTCCAATCTCAAAACAATGCGGCCATTATTTATTGTATTTCAATGTTCGAAACGTAGTGCAAATATAATAATAATCTCCGTACCATTCTCATGTTTACAAAGATATTTGAGGAATATTCGAAAATAATTGTTGATATCAGGTTTTTATTCGAAAAAGCAGAATGGATATTTTTTGGATTAAAAATAAAATACTAATTTTGTAGCCGTTTTAATTTTTTTAGGATTTTCACTATCAACACTAGCTTGTCATGTCAAAGAAAGCCGCTAAAAAGCCCAAAAAGCAGGATCAGTTTGAAAACGTAGAACAGGTATTATCAGCTTCCGAAGCATTTATTGAAAAATATCAAAAGGAGATATTGTACGGTTTGGGTGCAATTGCTGTTTTAATAATGGCTTTTTTGGCTATTAACAACTATGTCGTAAAACCACGTGCTGCCACAGCTGCTCACGAAATGTACAAAGCACAGCAATATTTTGCAAAAGATTCGTTCTTGTTGGCCCTTCAGGGCGATGATTTTGAAGCCATCGGATTTGAAGCCATTGGTTCTAAATACAGTTTAACCACCTCCGGAAATCTGGCAAAAGCCTACGCCGGTATCTGCTATTACAACCTCGGCGAGTATGAAGAAGCTATTCGTTCTTTGTCTGCTTATGACGGTGATGACAATTATTTTGCTCCATCTGTAACCGGCTTGATCGGTGATTGTTATGTTGAGTTGGACGAACCATCCAAGGCAATACGATATTTTTCAAAAGCTGCGGCATCCGGAAATGAAATCGTTGCTCCCATCTTTTTGAAAAAGGCTGCCATAACCCTGGAATCAACGGGAGACACAAAAAAAGCTTTAAAAAATTATTTAGAAATCAAAGAGAAATATCCATTAAGCCAGGAAGCCCAGGATATTGATAAATACATTACCCGGCTTCAGTAATATCATATGGCTACTCAATATCAGAATTTATCCGATTACGATCCGGATTTACTTCCCTCCAAAGATATTTTAGAACAACAACGCTATGCAATTGCTGTTGCCGACTGGAATCCGCGGATTACTGAAGCACTTCTGCAAGGTGCCATCGAAGGTTTGACCAGTCATGGCGTATTGAAGCGCAACATTGAAGTTGTACATGTTCCCGGTACTTTTGAGCTGACTTTCGCTGCCAAAAAATTTATGTACGAAAACATAGAAGAGCAAAAGTACGATGCTATTATCGTGCTTGGCTGCGTTATACAAGGAGAAACCCCCCATTTTACATACGTGTGTCAGGGCATCACACAAGGAATTACTGCTTTAAATTTGATCCAAAATGGATGTCCGGTTATTTACGGCATTCTGACTACAAACAGCATGCAGCAGGCATTGGAAAGAGCCGGTGGTATCCATGGAAACAAAGGCGTTGAAGCTGCTGTAACTGCTATTAAGATGGCGAATTTGTAACGAGGTCCGAGTTCACGCGGATTTGGAAGTTCATAGTAGCTGGTAGTTGGTAGTTAGTAGTTAGGAAGTTATAGAAGTTAGGGAAGTTAGGGAAGTTATTTTTAGTAGTTAGTAGTTAGTAGCTGGTAGTTAGTATTTTTTTTGGAAGTTAATGAAGTTATAGAAGTTAGGGAAGTTAACGCGTTCCGGGGTGCGAGTTCCGAGGTGCGGGGTCGCGTTGTCTGGTATATTCATCTGTCTTTGTTCTTTTGTCTTTATTCTTTGTTCTTAGTTAAATTCGTCTTTTGTCTTTGCTCCTTGTTCTTTATTCTTAGTTCTTCGTTCATCGTCTTTATTCTTTTGTCCTTGTTCTTTTGTCTTTGCTCCTTGTTCTTTGTTCCTTTGTCTGATAAAATCTACACCACGGTCTAAGTCCGCACTCTTCGCATTTGGGTTTACGAGCCTGGCATACATAACGGGCATGTAAGATTAACCAATGGTGTGATTTAGCGATCAGCTCTTCAGGAATATATTTTACCAGGGTCTTTTCTGTTTGAAGCGGAGTTTTGGAGTTGGTTGTCAACCCCAACCTTTCAGATATCCTAAACACGTGTGTATCAACAGGCATAACCGGTTTGTTATACAAGACGGAAGCTATTACATTGGCTGTTTTTCTTCCCACACCCGGCAATTTTTGCAATTCATCCACATCATCAGGAATGACTCCGTCATAGTCCGACAAAAGCTTTTGTGCCATCTTTACCAAACTCCTGGATTTGTTGTTGGGGTATGTAATGGATTTAATATATTCATACATCACTTCAGGTGTGGTCGAAGCCATGCTCTCTATGGTCGGAAAATCATGAAATAACTTAGGTGTAGTCATATTCACCCTCTTATCCGTACATTGGGCAGATAAAACAACTGCAACCAACAATTCATACGGATTCGTGTATTCCAATTCAGTCTCGGCGATCGGCATATTCTCCTGAAACCACTGCAATATTCCTTGGTAACGTTCTTTGATGGTCATGATGGTTTTTTTATAGAAGTTAGGGAAGTTATTTTTAGTAGTTGGTAGTTAGTAGTTAGTAGTTAGTATTTTTTTTGGAAGTTAAGGAAGTTATAGAAGTTAAGGAAGTTAAGGAAGTTAAGGAAGTTAAACCACAAAAGGCACAAAAGAAATTTCACCATCCACCACTCACCAATCACTAATCACCAAACGTCTTTGTTCTTTTGTCTTTGTTCTTTTGTCCTTGCTCTTTTGTCCTTGCTCTTTTGTCCTTGCTCTTTGTTCTTGCTCTTTGTTCTTAGTAAAAAAAAGGTAAGCTTACTATATCGCACCGCTACAACCTACTTACCCTTGCTGCGGTCAGGCCCTGGGGGAGTTCATAGGGAGCTGGTCGTATAGAGCTTACCCGGCACAAAAATACTGCTTTTTTATGAATTTGCAAATTTTATTAAATAAGTAGATTGGAGCCGGGAGTTGGGAGACAGACACCGGAAAGTTGATTTTTAATACTCAATTTTATTTTTGTAAATTTGCGGCAGCTTAAAACATGGGAAGAATATTAGCCATAGATTACGGAAAGAAGAGGGTCGGTCTGGCTGTTACTGATCCGCTTCACATCACGGCAAATGCTTTGGAAACCGTTAGCACGGAGCATATCTTTGACTATTTGAAACAATATCTTGCCAGAGAAAATGTAGAAAAATTTGTGATTGGACTGCCCACACAAATGAATGGTCAACCATCTGAATCTATGCAGTACATTCAACCTTTTGCAGACAAGTTGAGCAAATTGTTTCCAAAACAGGAAATAGTTTTTGTAGATGAGCGGTTTAGCTCCTCGTTAGCTCAAAAGACCATCCTCGAAGCGGGTGTCAAGAAAAAAGCCAGACAAAACAAGGCTTTGGTGGATAAAGTTGCTGCAACCATCATTTTACAATCTTATTTATCATCCCTATGATACTACCCATCGATTTATACGGAAACAGTGTATTACGCAAAGAAAGCGAAGAAATCACTGCCGATTATCCTGATTTGAAGCAGTTGATCAACAACATGTTTGAAACCATGTACAATGCAGACGGCATTGGCCTGGCTGCCCCTCAGGTAGGCCTGTCCATTCGCTTGTTGGTGATTGACTTAGCGCCACTTAAAGAAGATAATCCTGAATTGGCTCAATTCAAGAAGGTGATGATCAATCCAATTATGCTTGAAGTGAGCGAGGAGGAATTAATTGGTTCAGAAGGGTGTTTAAGCATTCCGGGGATCAGCGAAGATGTACCTCGTTCACAATGGATCAAAATTCAGTATTATGATGAGAACTTCAAATTGCATGTTGAGGAGTTTGAGGACTTCAAAGCCCGCGTGATCCAGCATGAGTACGACCATCTTGAAGGGATTTTATTCACCGACCGCATCAAACCTTTGCGCCGGCAAATGATCAAGTCAAAATTGAACAATATTGTCAAGGGAAAAGTGGATTGCAAATATAAGGTCGTGAGATAACCGGGTTCCGGGATCGCGAAATGCGGGATACGTGTTCCGAGTTCGCGGGGCCAATTGCCCATCAGCAAATATTTTATTACTTTCGCATTTCATTTTTATCAAACTTAATTACATCATGAATACGGAAATCAAACAAATTGCCGAAAGGATCCGTGGGTTACGCGATGCCTTGGATGTTTCCCTGGCTGAAGCCGCGCAAAAATGTGAAATATCGGAAGCAGTATTGAGTCGGTACGAGACCGGAGAGGTTGATCTTCCGATGAGTTTTATCTGCCGTTTCGCTCAGGAATTCGGCGTGGAAACTTCTACTTTAATTTCGGGGGTTGAACCCAAAGTATCCTCTTTTTATGTGACCCGCAAAGGTACGGGCGTTAGCGTGGAACGCACCAAAGCATATAAATACCGCTCACTCTTCCACGGCTTTCAAAAAGCCCATATGTCACCTTTTGAAGTAACTGTTGAACCCAATGATGCGCCCATCACTTTGAACACCCATCCCGGACAAGAATTTAATATG
>JGI24708J26588_10003816_pt1 | contig 10689 bp, 9 predicted proteins | sample BioPla1DNA2_FD_26588 | JGI IMG/M metagenome (IMG submission 26588) | reverse complement strand
GTAGGAAAAGTACTAGAACGTAAGGGAGAATGGGTAAGAATATCACTTCCTATGGAAGAAAGGGACTACTGGTTTAAGTCGAATAGTTTATTATATGAATTTGATAGGTCAGTAGTTGATTATGTAAATAAGAATGAGGTTAATAAGTTCTGGGATAACTTAGTTGAAGTGCCAGAAAATAGTGTGGGAAATCAAGATGAGATTTACTGGAGATATATAGATGACGATACAATGGAAAAGGTGGATAAGCTCATTAAAGAGGAGGGTCCTGAGCTTTTATTTAAGGGCTTAGAATCTAACAATGTATATAGTCAGTATTATTGCATTAATAGACTAGTTGAATATTATAATGAGGATGATATTAGAATAAGGGCAATAGATAAAATTAGGCCATTTTTAAACAGTACAAATAAAACCATTAAAAATGGTGCCCTGTTTGCCATTAGTGTGTTAGATAAGAAATTCGATAGTCCCTATATAGTAAGTGGTATAGACGGTATAAGGGTGTTTCCCCTGTTTAATGATTACTCAGAGTATGGTAGCTATAATGAATTATGGGTGATTAAAGATGATAAGTTATCAAAGTTACATTCTTTTGGAGGGATACAACATTATATCCATATGGAAGAGCCTATAAAGCTTTCCCCACAAAAAGATAAGATAGCTGTGCAGACATCTTCAAGAAAAAGCAGTTCATTTAATATTATAGATTTAAATACTGGTAAAGTAAGCCCAGAAATTATGAGACTAGCTATAGAAAAAGTGGCCACAGACCATAAGGATTACAATAATACTTACCCAGATGGTGGATATAGCTGGGGGCATACTTTAAAATGGACTGATAATAATACAGTAGAGTTTACAGCAAGACTTGCCTATAACTATATGGACATAATGGAGGATGTAACTGTAAGATACAATGTTTCAAACCAATCCCTAGAATATACAAAGCAATAAATTCAAACACTAAAATTATATTTAGAAAGGAGCCATTTTATGATTAATATAGTTAATCGTCATTATGTTTATTTCTTATTAGTAGGTGTAATTTTACTAGCAAAGTCTAACATAGCTTATGCAGGGTCAATAGAAAAGGGGAACCCTGTAGCCTACTATGACTATGATATGATTATGTTATCAGATGATAGGGTCATTGATATAGGTACAGACTATACTGCCCTCTTTATTAATGGCACACTAGTGGCAGATCATGAAGTCATTATTAGAGGGAATCGTGCCCTAGTACCTGTTAGATTAATAAGTCAGGAGCTTGGTAGTAAGGTAAACTGGGATGAAAAGGAACATAAGGTAACCATAGAAAAAGGTGATAATAGTATTAGTGTGACTATTAAAAATAAAAAAGCCCTAGTAAATGGTAAGGAAGTATTATTAGATTATCCGCCTATAATTTACAAAGAACTAACCTATCTTCCTTTAAGATTTATTGTAGAAAATCTTGATGGAACAGCAGTATATGCCCAAAAGATGTCGTCAGATTACACTTATTATTATGATACGCAAATGCCTGTATCACCCGCAGATACAATTATAAGGGAATACCCTAACATTATGATAGATGAAAAAGATGTAGGGGAAGATGGAATTTCCAAGGAAAGAGCTATGGAAGAAGTAAAAAGGCAGTGCATAATAGGCCTTGAGAACTTTAAGAGATCCCTAAGGCAAAATTTAATAGAATCAGGAGAATCACCAGGCCGGTTAGATGATGAGTTTGCAAGTATTGAAAAGGAAATCAATAGGATGATTTATCTAGGGGAAGTATCCAGGTATCATAAATTTACAATAGGAGCCTATGATATATTATTTGATAAATATAATCAAAACATGTTTTTCGTAATGTACTCATCAGGTATTATTGTTAAGGAATTTGACCCTAATGACCCAGCACTATTTGTACCTGTTTTTATTGTGGGGTAGGTATAGCAGGGGGGTCTCAAATCCCCAAGAGGGGGTACTATTTAGCAATACCTCCCCCTTTCGTATATTATTATCATACCTTTGCCCCAACCCATATTGAGACGGTAGTCTTGATAGAGCGAGAATAGCCCGCATTAGGTAGCGTAGCGGAGTAAGGTGTTACTTCCAGCAACTAAGTATATGCATGGCTAAAACATCAAATATATTTGCCCGTGTCGAACCAGAGATAAAGGATCAAGCAGAATTAGTGCTTAATGAACTTGGTATTCCAATGTCAAACGCTATTAATATCTTTTTGCGGCAGGTTATTTTACAAAAAGGACTCCCCTTTGATGTGAAACTAACGAGAAATAAGCCACTTATATATAATGAAATGACAGTAGAACAGTTTAATGATGAAATAGAAAAAGGTATGTCAGACTTAGAAAATGGAAGAGTAGTGTCAGCGCATGGTGTCAAGCAACATCTGCACCAGGAGTATGGTGTATGAGTTATGAAATTATTTACACTAAAGAATTGGTGATGGGAAAAGAAAATAAAGTTGCTATTATAAGAATTATGTATAACCGACGTGATTTTAAGAATCAAACATTTTTTGAAATTAGGGCACTTCTTCGGAGGTGCCTTTTTCATGCTAATTTTAAGCGGGATGCTTTACTGTAGTAAGCCTGGCCCATTTTGATCACAAGGAAGGAGCTTATGATATAGAAGAAGAATATTTACAAGCGCTTAATAAAGAAAAACTGCTTACCTGTATTAATAGGCTTTCAGATGAGGATAAAACCTTGATTCACTTACGCTCTGCAAACGAAATGGGATTAGAAGATTTACGGATCTAGCATATAAATTGAAGTGAATGGCCTTGGTATTGTATCTGACCCAGCACCATAAATAAAAAACAACCTTACCATGGTAAGGAAAAAGGCAGTGCATAATAGGCCTTGAGAACTTTAAGAGATTCATAAGGAAGAATTGTAACAAATATAGTAGGAAATAACATGCTATGTTGGAGACCGCTTACAGGTCTTTTATTATGGATCAGGTTACTGGAGAGAGTAGATAGCACGGCACTATTATGAAAATGAGAAAATTATTGCACCTGATAGTTATGGCTCCTAATTTCCAGTAAGATGAAGTAATATAGTCACAAAGATAACCTTGACATCATTCCGATATAGGTATAAAATCATTGTGAGGTGATATTTATGGATTATATAAGTATAAAAGAAGCAAGTAAAAAATGGGGAATAAGTGATAGTAGAATACGGCTACTATGTCGTAAAGGTAGAATAGAAGGAGCTGTTAAGATAGGAAGGAACTGGGCAATACCTTGTGATTCAGTAAAACCAATTGACGGAAGAGAAGTTATTAACAAAGAATACCTTGGTTTAGAATATGATTTTAATATTATTGATTCTCTAAAAGAAAAGATTGATGAACTTAGGCCATTTTCAAAACAACTTGCAGATTCACTTCATGAAAAAATAGTTGTAGAATGGACATATAATAGTAATGCCATTGAAGGTAATACCTTGACAATGTCTGAAACTAAAGTTGTACTTGAAGGGATTACTATTGGTGGCAAAACTATGGTTGAACATTTAGAAACTATCAATCACCGTGATGCTATTTTATTTATAGAGGATTTAGTTTCTAACAAAGAGCAAATTTCAGAATGGAATATAAGAACTATTCATTCTTTAATATTAAAAGAAATAGACAATAAAAATGCTGGAAGATATAGGACAGAAAATGTTTTAATTAGTGGTGCAAAACATATTCCACCCATGCATTATGAAATAACTGATTTAATGCAAGAGCTTATTGAAGAGTACGACAATAATTGGGAGGCTTATCACCCAGTAGTTAGGGCAACATTACTACATGGTGAATTTGTGAAAATCCACCCATTCATTGATGGTAATGGTAGGACTGCAAGACTTTTATTAAACTTTGAGTTAATGAGGAATGGATATACTCCAATAATTATTAAAAATGAAGATAGAGCAAAATACTATGAAGTGTTAGATATTGCACATACAACAACGAATTATAAACCTTTCATAAAACTAGTATCAGAGCTCGTTGTAGAGTCTGAAAAACTTTGGCTATCCCTATTGGAATAATAATAAAGCAANAGGATCCACCAAGGGGCCAATATTAACTGATAACATCTTAATTGCACCTCAAGGTATGTTGAGACGGTAGTCCTGATGTCTAGGATTTATAGAGTTAACTAGAGTTGCAAAATATATAATATATAATAAAAACAATCAGGATAAAGGTTTTCATATAAAATTAAAAATCATCTGGAACACCTTTTTTCTAAAGATCATGAATTTGCAGGTGTAAGTTCTAATTACGGAAATTAGCAGATTAAGATTATAAGTATTAGAAAAGATAAAATATAGGAGGGGTAGATGAAGACTTTTAAATACGGTCAAAAAGAAATAGAGTATTTAACAAAAAAAGATAAGATTCTTGGACAAGCAGTTAAAGAGATAGGGATGATTAGTAGGGAAGTTAATCCAGATATATTTTCAGCCCTGATTTCAAGTATTATTGGCCAACAAATATCGACCAAGGCAGCTATAACCGTGGAAGGAAGAATGCTTGAGTTATTAGGGGAAATAAAGGCTGAAAATATAGAGCAAACTAGCCTAGAGGAAATTAAAGGATGCGGTATGTCCCTTAGGAAAGCTGGATATATTAAAGACATTGCTTTAGCCTATCTTGAACAAACAATAAATTTTGATCATCTTCATTTATTATCAGATCAAGAAATAATTGAAGAGCTTACTAAGCTTAAAGGTGTCGGAGAATGGACAGCAGAAATGCTATTAATTCATTCATTAGAAAGACCAGATGTACTTAGTTATAAAGACCTAGGGATAAGAAGGGGCATTATGCGTCTGTATGGATTAGAACAGCTAACGAAAGCTGACTTTGAAAACTATAGAAAAGCATACTCGCCATATTCAACAGTAGCATCCTTATATCTTTGGGAAATTAGTAAGAATTAATAGTTTTATAACAGCACCTATTCATAGGAAAGCCTACCAACCGGAAAAGAAGAAAAAGAAAGTTTGCTAGCTTTATCGCCCAGCTTTTATGTAAAGATGCTAGTCCGTTAAAAGATATAAATGAAGCTAAATTGTTTTTGAAAGAACGCTTTTTAGTTTATTACAATAAGCCCCCGGGTTATCGTTATGCAATTTGTCTAAAAGAAGATAACAAACCTATCGGCTATGTTTGGCTTTCTGATGATGAGAATCAGGATTTTGCTTATAGACTAAGAAAAGAGTTTTGGAATCATGGGATTGTAACGGAGCATTATACAAGTCAAAATCCAACTTTGGAAAGAAAAGCACCCATTTATCAGAGGAAATTTCGGCAAAGGACTACGATGGTCTGGTGATTCCAGGAGGCTTTTTGCCTGATTATATGAGAAGAAACAAGATAACCCTAGATTTTTAAAAGCTATTATTATAAAATTTAAGTAAGGCATATAGTGGAAGAATTTATAAATATTTTATTATGAAAGCAATTTTAAATATATGGAAGATATTCTTAATAGTTTGTTAAAAAATATTAAAAGGTTAGATTATACTATAAAAAACAAATATTTGTAGAAGTAAGAAATACAGTTAGAATATTAAATAATAAAATGATGGAGAAAAATAATGACCGAAAAAGAAAAAATGGAACAACAGAAGTTATATAATGCAAATTATGATCAGGAACTGGCAGACGAGAGATTTGAATGTAAGGCCTTATGCCAGAAATATAACGCATTACCTATAAAGGATTTAGAAAGTAGAAATAAACTGATAAAGAGNATTCTGGGNAAAACAGGTAAAAGAATTCATATAGAACCAGATTTTTGGTGCGATTTTGGGTACAGAATAAAGGTTGGTGAAAACTTTTATGCGAATCATGGTCTTGTAATTCTTGATGCAGGTGGGATAATATTTGGAGATAATGTTTTTATTGCACCATCCTGTGGTTTTCACACATCGGGACACCCAATCGATTTNGAAAGAAGAAATGAAGGATTAGAATATGGTTACCCTATTGTTGTAGGAAACAATGTCTGGTTTGGAGCTGGTGTTCAGGTTATGCCTGGGGTTATCATTGGAGACAATGTTGTCATTGGTGGGGGTAGTGTTGTTGTAAAAGATATTCCATCGAACAGTGTTGCTATCGGTAATCCATGTAAAGTGATTCGCGAGATTACTGATGCGGATAAACAGAAAAGCTGGGATAGATAAATCAGTATTTGCTATANAAAAATAAAATTANATGAAATGGCCTAATATTATGATAAGAACAACCTAAATGATGCAACTAAAAAGCGGATAAGGCAAATCAATCCAGATGCATTACCCTAGAAAAATATATAGATATTTAAAAGAGGTACATCATCTTAATAATCCATTTAAAATGAAATTTCAAGGCGGTAGGCAAATTTATTAGTTTACCGTCTTTTTCTTTCTTATGTGGAGATTTTTACACATTAGCTTTGTTAAATTTAATATATAGAAGAGAGGATATGCCTATGAAGTACAAGGAATTACTAGTTATATACATACTTGAGATATTATCTGAAAACTCTAACCCAGAAAAGAGGATACTGCAAAAGGATGTCCAGGAAATATTAGATCTAAAATATAATATAAGTATATCTAGGAAGACCCTAGGTAAATACATCTTCTGCCTAAAAGAGGCAGGCTATATTGAAGGTGAGAGGGGGATATACAGGGTTAATAAGTTTTCTGACAATGAATTAAGGCTTCTAATAGATAGCATCTTATATGCCCAGTATATATCTGCTGAAGAAGCTAAAAATATTATAGATAAATTAAAAAACATGTCACCTTTAAGCCTAGGTAATAAGATACGTAATATTCACTATGTGGAGGCAATAAATAGGACTAATAATGATAACCTATACCCTGTTTTAGATAATATAGATGAGGCCATAGAAAAACAAAGGCAGATAAGGGTTACTGTATGCAAGCACAATATTAATGGGGAATTAGAAAATGTAAGAAGTGAATTAATTCACCCATACTATATAGTAAATTCTAATTCCCGCTATTATTTAATATGCTATGCAGGTAGGGAAAATAGATTAGAAAACAGGCGCATAGATAGGATTTCTAGGGTGGAAATCCTAGAAAAAAGAGCCCATCCTCTAGAAGATATAATTGGTAAAGGAAGATCCTTTGATTTAGGTCAATATATGCAGGAGCATATATATATGTTTAGCGGGGACAGCCTGCCCATAAGGATTAGGATGCTTAAAGAGCATATAGGGTTTTTTATAGAGTGGTATGGAAGTGATTATAGGATAGTAGAAGAAGACGAGGACTATGTAACCGTAAGAGTTATAAGCAATGAAAATGCAACTTATTACTGGGCCCTGCAATACGGTAATATAGTAGAAGTTGTTGAGCCTATTGGTTTAAGAAATAGAATTAAGGAAGGATTAAAAGATATCTTAAATAAATATGAATAAGATTTACTATGGGTAAAATTTTACACATTAGATTTGCTATATTTAACATATAGAAAAGATAAGCAAAAGATTACACATAGAAAGGGAGAAGATAGATGAAAACTTTAAAATTCTATGAGGACTACTTAAATAAGCTAGAGGGATTTGGCCAAGAAGACTGGGTTAAGGATTACATAAAACTGCAAGAAAAACCAAATTTCTGGACGATTTTAGAATACGGCGAATCAGATAAACCAGGGCATAAGTCAGCCTACGAAATAAGATCATCAAGAATGATAAGATGGCTTTTAGATGCGAATGAAAATCATAATCTAGGAAATGTTTTTGCCTATAAACTTGCCAAGCTGGTAAAGGACAAGGAAGAAATTAATAATAAAAAAGACTATATATATGACCCAGGAAAAAATAATAAGATAGAAGCAGTATCAGAAGAACATGCAGATATAGATGTCTTCTACAAGGACATTTCTCAAAAGATCTTTATAGCAATAGAAGTTAAGCAGTATGCCAAAGAGGGAATCTATGAAGATGGTAAATCCCAACTAGATAAGTATGAAAAGGCAGTGGAAAAATTAATAAAAGAATATAATCAAGAAATTCATAGTTATTATATCTTCCTAACACCATTAGGAGATAGCCCAACTAATAAAAACTGGACTGCTATAAGCTATAAGGAATTTATAGAACTCATTGACCAGGTTATATTAAACCATATATCAAAGTCAAAAGATATATACAAGGAAGATATAAAAAAGATTCTTCTGGATTTTAGGGATGACCTTCAAAGAACCCTTAACATTCTAGAAAAGGATACTAGCTATATTGAAGAAAACTTTAGCGATAAGGATAAAAAGTTTACCATTGAGCTAGCTAATGAGATTTGGCATGGAATGGATACAGGGCATATGGAAGAAATAAGAAAATTAGATAAGGCCAATAATCAAGATTTAAAAAAGTTAATTCTTCTTATAAGAGAGTCCATAAGTGTGCAAGATCATACCCCAAATCCAGCAGCAGGAATACTAGCTAGAAAGATATACAATTATCTATCAGCTGGTAAAGAGTTGGATTATAATACAGATATAAGGTATAAGGAAAAAGAAAGAACCTCTGAAATAAAGGAAAGTCTAATAAATAAATATGATTTAGGACTTACTAGGGTAAGACTTACAGAAGGTAAGGGTCAAGGGCTTAATATCTACCATAAAAGTGGTAAACATAGGATTTATCTCTCAGCAGATACCCATGGTAATTTTCCGAATGATGGAATTAAAATAGCATCTACTCCAGGATCTAAGGTGTTTTTTACATCCAAGGAAATAAGAAATGGGGAATTCCAGCTAGAAGATGAACTTATTCTAACTGGCAAGATAAGGCATAAAGATTTCCAGCTAGAAGATGAACTTATTCTAACTGGCAAGATAAGGCATAAAGATAGGGGGGGAGATAAGCTTTAATAGCTTGATGGAAGAATATCTTATGGAAGTAATAAAGGAACTTAATGATAAAATATCCGAGGAATTAAGCTAAAGCCTAAAGTTGGGGACGGTTAACAAATATTATAGGAAATATGTTAACTATCTCCTATACATGATATAATCATATTAGGAACTTAATTAAGTAAGATGAATGGGGGGATAGATTTGAAATTAGCAGAAGCATTAATATTAAGGGCAGATTTACAAAGAAGAGTAGAGCAGATAAGAGCAAGATTATATAATAATGTAATGGTTCAAGAAGGGGAAAAGCCTAGCGAAGACCCTGATGCATTATTAAAAGAGTTTTTGGCTACTAGAAATGAGTTAACCAATATAATCAAGAGAATTAATAAGACCAATAATATTACAAAATTCAATGAAGATTGGGTACTATCAGATGCCTTAGTAGAAAAGGAAGCCTTGCTAGATAAAAGGAATATGCTAACAAACCTGGCGGAGCGGGCAAGCTATAAACAAGACAGATATTCCCAAACAGAGATAAAGTCTATAGCTACTATAAATGTTAAAGAAATCCAAAAGGAAGTGGATAGATTATCCAAGGAATATAGGAAATTAGATACAAAAATACAAGGATTAAATTGGCTTACTGATTTAATATAAACAAGTTGGTAGCCCAAAATATAAAGGTGAGTACAAAAAAGATCTAGACTATTTGGTGATCTTGGGGCAGGATATGTGGTTCGAACCCACTATTATAAATAAGGCCCATAAAAGTTACACTAGAACAACTTAATATTATTGTTACTACCATGTACTAATTTACATTTTGGGTGAGGGTGGGTAAGGGGAAATTATAATACATTAAGGAGTGAATAATATGGATTTAAAATTCAAAGAATTTACAAGACTAGGTATTTTTACTTTAACATTAGCTTTATTCACATGCTTATTTACAATGGAGTCTTATGCAGACAGCTTGAAAGTAAGGGAAGTAGTATCACCGAAATATGAAGATGCTATGAGATTTTCAGAAGATTTATTAGCAGTTAAGAAGAATGGAAAATGGGGTTACATAAATAAAAATGGTGATGTTGTTTTGGATTTCAAATACCATATAGCATACCCTTTTTCAGAAGGAAAGGCTTTAGTGGCTATAAAGAAGTCAGAAATACCTGAATGGGATGATGTAGAATATGAGTTTGCATATTGGGGTGTAATAGATAAAAAGGGGAATTTTACAAACTTAAAAAGGACAGATGGTGAACTACTTAATGATTTTGCAGATGATTATTTAGAAGGGATATATAAATCTAATAATTATACAGGCTACCACAATGGTGTACTAGTAACGGATATCCTTGATTCACCAGTAAATTTTACCTTTGATAGCAGTGGGAATGAGATAAGTTATGGATATGGTGCCTATCCACTTAATGAAGGGATTTTACCTATAAATGATGGTACCGCAAGATTTATAGATTTTAGCTCAGGAGAAACACTGTTTAAGGACAAGGAATTTTATAATATAAGACCCTTTAATCAAGGATTGGCACCTGTAGCTTTAGATGATGGAACAGATGATCCAGTATGGAGATTTATGGATCGTAATGGTGGGATGTTAAAAGATATAACCTTTATTAATTTCCAAGTACAGAATATGTTTGGTGAATATAAGGTTTTTAGTGATAACTCCTTAGCTAGTATTCAAAATACACAGGGAAAATGGGGAGCTATTGATAAGGCAGGTAAGACTGTTGTGCCTTTTAAATACGACCAACTTAAAATGTTTACTGA
>JGI24708J26588_10003811_pt1 | contig 10695 bp, 10 predicted proteins | sample BioPla1DNA2_FD_26588 | JGI IMG/M metagenome (IMG submission 26588) | reverse complement strand
TATCAAGCCATTTTATTTAACATATCTACACGAATTTGATGACGACCAGCTGCATATTTAGCAGATAAGAATTCTTTTACAATATTTTCTGCCAACTTACTGCCTACAATCTGAGAACCTAAAGTAATCATACGTGCATTATTGTGTTCTCTAGTCATATAAGCTGAACGCTCATCAGAAACCTCAGCAACCACCATTCCTTTTACCTTACACGCAACCATAAAACTACCCACACCATAACCATCTATCATAATACCTAAAGCATCTGGATTTGTTTGAAGATGTTCGGTTAGATTTAATGTTCCTTCAATAAAATCAATAGCTGGTTTAGGATTTAAATCAATCATTTCATCACTTACAAAAGCTTGATTAACAAAGGAAACGATCTGATTTTTCAAACTAAACCCATCCTTATCTGCAGCAATAAATATTTTCATAATTATTATCTCCGTTCATTTATTTTTATTTACACAAACATAATAAAACATCTAGAAACAAAAATCAACATTTTAGAACAAAAAATGTTTGGTTTTGATTATATATTCAGTTTCTCTCTGTTTATATATTTTTGTATTCCTATTCAAAAATATAATCATTGGGTTAGCATCATTAGCACTACTACTTATAGTCTTATCTTCAAAAAAATCCCATTTTTATTAACTGAAATTTCTGATTAATTTTAAAATATTTTTTAATCAAAAAACCTCAATGAGTTTCCTTCTCTAAAATTCATCATTAAGGCTTTTTGGATAATTTGCTATATAATTTTTTAATTTCTATATTGTATAAAATGCTACTCCTTCATAGAATCCAATCTTTTTCAAAAGATTAGCTTCAAGCTGATTAGCAGTAAAGAAATGTGTATAGCTACCATTAGCTAAGCGGTAATAAAAACGATAAACAGGATTGCCGTTTTTTTATCTACCGACCCACCAATGCATCCTTCATTTTTCCAACCTATAGAAACTAGTTTGTCAATTTCAACTTGACTAGATGAATAGAAATGTTCACCTGAAAAAGGATTATACAAGCGAATAATTGGGTTCCCTTCATTAGCAATTTGCCAAGCAACACCCTCAAACTGCCATCCTAGTTTTAGTAATCTTTCACGTTCTACAACACTAAATGTATATAAATGCTGTCCACTTTTTTTGTGATATAACCTAAATATTTTTCCAGACTCAGCTGTTTGGATATTGACTAACAGATTTTTTATTTCACTCAGATTTAGTAATTCTTCCTCTAACATAGTTAATTGTTTTTCCAATTGATCTATTGTCTCACCCTCAAATGAATCAGGAAGTTGCTCTAAAACATTCTGCAAGTTTAAATAGCTTTTCACTTGATAATCTGCACTTGATATTTGCTTTGCTAACTGTAGACGAGATTTTATTTTTTCAAGCAATTGATCACGTGTTGTTATAATTGATGTTGGCAATCTACCGTATCTCTTTCTGTCTCTGGTGTAATTAATGAATCTGGTTTAGCTGCCTTTGTTTGGACTAAAATCCAATTATCCATAGTTCCCCAACAGCCGGCTGTTCCACTTAGCAAAACGTTTAAATCAACGGTAGTACTTTTCGTTAATTCAAACTCCATTTCCGGTATTTGCCAGTTCATCCATCCAGTCAACGGAGTGCCCTTACCTTGCATTAATATTTGTTGGTTATCCTTTTGCTTAGCAACCAACTTAATTTGACTTTCCTGAGAACCTTGCGCACTAACTAAAAACCGATAAGTACCTGGAGGGAGTTAAATTTAAAGAAGTACTTATCGTTGCAGAGAGTGCCCCATCTTTACGATAATAATGTAAAGCTTTACCAGTTTTGCTATCACTAGTGACAATGTTGAAATAATCAGCTTCATCAATTTGGTAACCTTGTAAATCCTTTTCAAATTGTCCATTATCTAGCATTGATTTTTTTAGTAAATCATCAAAAGGATCACTAGGCACTTATGGATGTTCATCTTCTTTAGGCGCATTTCCATATCCTGTATTCACATATTTAAAAACAGACAACGAGGGTAGAGCCTGACCTTGTTGATCAAATAAAGCTTGATTATCCCATTCTGAGCCACCATAATTACTTATAGAAACATTAGGATCATATCCATTTGCCGCCTGAGAAGCCCATCCTGATCCATATTGTTCCCATTTAGCTAAATTATCTTCTCGATTGTTACTACCAACCGAAATCCAAGCTGGCTCCCAATAAAATACCCCTAATGCCTTATCACCTGCTTTAGCTGTAGCATCAATTACATCTCTTAGGGCATTTGCTTGACCTTGAACGCTAGCAGGATAGTTACCAGAATAAATTTCATCTAATGTATCAATTACGTTAGGTTGCCCATCACTATCAGCCAATGTATAAGCATAACTAGTCTCGGCAACCATTGTGTTTTTATTATATCGTTCAGCAAGCGTTTTCAAAACATCGGTCAAATTAGCCAAAGTTCCATGCCAAAAACTGTAATAACTTGTCGCAAACACATCATAATCAATTTGATGATTACTTAACTCATGTGCATAATTTAAAATTGTACTGGTCTTTTCCGGATTAGTAAAATGTAAGGCAACTAACATCGGATGATTAAAAGCTTGACTAACTTCACGAATAGCCTTAGAACCTTGTGCAAACAAAGTATATCGTCCTTCGCCTGCCTCTCCACAAAGTCCACTACTAGTCGTCTCATTGCCAACCTGTACCATGCCTACATCAACACCCGCATTTAATAACTCAGTCAAACTATCTTTGGTATATTGGTATAAGGCCTGAGATTTAGTGGACAAATCCATCGATTGCCACGCTTTTGGTGGAATCTGTCTACCTGGATCAGCCCAAAAATCTGAATAATGGAAATCAATTAATACCTTCATACCCGCTTTAGTAGCACGCCGGCCTATTGTTTTCGCCACTTGTAAATCAACATTCCCTGCACCATAGCCTTGATTTTGCTCATTTTTAGGATTATTCCACACCCGAATGCGAACATAATTCACACCGTTTGCTTTAAAAATGTCAAAAATATCTTGCTGATTACCCTCAGCATCAAAATATTTCACTCCACTATTTTCCTGTGCAATTAACGTAGAGATATCTACTCCTTTGATGAAGTCAGGATTTAAGGACTCAACCTTTCTGACATAGAAATCTTCTGCCTGTGCATGAACCTCATTAGTATCAATCCCTAACATACTAAGCGCCGCTATACCACCAAAGATAGCCGTCATTAACCATCGTTTTTTCTTCAATCGAATCCCTCTTTTCTTAATTGCATAATAAAAAAACGGAATAGTTAATTTATTATGTCATATAACAATATCAAATCTTTACTATCCCGTTTTTCGATTACGAGTAGTTAGAATTGTGCTAAAACAAAATCAATAGCTGCCTTAGGATTTCTTGTCAATCCAATATATTCTGCTCCCTTAGTTGCAATAAGTTTAATACCTAAACGATCTGTATCAGCCTTGATATCTTCATAATATGAATTGACTTGTGGTGCTAGAATAACCATGTCATAATCTTGCATAATATCATAGTGAGAACCATACGCTCCAGCTTGGGCATGAATTGGTTGATGATAAGCTTCAGCTCCTTCAGTTAACGCGTTAGCCAACATTGCACTGGTCCCTGCACCCGCACATAAGACCAAAACATTAATTTCTTTATCAGTGACTAATGATGGAGTTGGTATTGATTCAGGATCTTTGGTAGTTTGGTGAGTAATAGCTGGAGTCTCAATTNCTTCTGTTGCTTGACTTTCTTCTTTAGCACGAATACTTTCTTGTTCTACTAATAAATCATCGTATGCCTTACAAAATGGCAAATAGATAACGAAGTCTACAACAATTAACACTAAAGCTAATATAATCGATAATACACCCATACCTGTTCCTAAAATCAAACCAATTGGTGCAGGGGTAGCCCAAGGCAAAACATACATGAAACTATTCATACCTAAAACATCAACAAAAAATTTAAAAATACATACATTAACCATCGGTGTCAATAAAAATGGCACAAAGAAATATGGATTTAAAATAATTGGTGCGGCAAATAATAAAGGTTCATTTACTGCAAAACTAACCGGAATAAATGAAGCCTTCCCTACTGCTTTTAACTGTTTAGATTTAGCAAACAATAGTAGAATATATGGAACAACTAAAGTAGCACCAGTTCCTCCCATCGTACCTACGAAATTTCCTAAACCAACAGTTAAAACGTTAGCTGCATGTTGTCCTTCTTGGAATAATTTTAAATTCGTTTCAACATTAGCATAAATAATTGCAGCAATTGCCGGTTCAACAATAGAAGGACCATGAACACCAACAAACCAGAATAATGCCATTGCTCCCCAAATAATCGCAATACCTAAATAACCATCAGCAGCAGTAAATAAAGGCTGCAATAGCGTAATGATTGCTTCGGCAAACGACATATTAAAGATATAGTGCACCAATAAATCTAAAACAACCGCTGCCATTACTGCAAAAGAAAAAGGAAAAATGTCTCGAAATGTTTGGGAAATCGTTCCAGGTACTTCCTTTGGCATTTTAATGGTAATGTCTTTCAATACGCATAATTTATACATGTTCACTGTTATGAAAGCGGCTACAAAAGAAGCTAATAAACCTTTTGTTCCCATATAAGTAGTAGAAAAATTACCATCAACTTGAGTAACGCTCAACAAAAGGAAACTAACGATTGAAGCTAACATAACTGAAGTAGTATTAATCACTTTATTTTTAGGTAACTTACGATTCATCGACTCAGCTAAACAACGCGCAGCAGTTGCAGAAACTAATAACCCTACAACTCCCATAGAATATCCATAAACCTTCCACAACCAAGTAGAAACTGCGTCAGGCCAATTAAAACCAAATATTTCAGGCACAGCTGCAATCAAAATAAAAATACTTGAAAATAAAATAGCTGGCATTGCTGTTAAGAATCCATCTCTCACTGCACCTAAATAAATATTTCGTGAGAGTTTCTCAAAAAATGGTTTTCCTTTTTCAATTTGTTTAATCAATCCATTCATTATATTTCACTCCTTCTTGGGGTAGTCTGTAAACTACCCCTACCCTTTCATGTCTTTTAATTACCTCTTAATATTTAACTCTTATTTTGTTTTTTTATATAATGTAATAAAATCAACAATTAATTCTTTTAATAACAACGTTGTCATTAAATGATCTTGTCCATGAATAAAAATAAAACCTAATTCCAAGTCCTCACCCGAAGCTTCTTGGGCTAAGATTTTTGTTTGAGCGTTGTGAGCCTTCGCTAAATTATTTTCAGCTTCTTGTAATGCAGAATCTACATTGTCAAAATTACCTGATCTAACCTCCTTTAACAAATTTAACAATGTACTTCTTGCATCTCCAGAATAGGCTACAATCTCAAACCCTAGCATTTGTAACTCATCTTTTTTCATCAATCTCGCTCCTAGCACTAATTAATACATTTTGTTTCACTCAAACGTTTATACCAATAAGCAGATGCCTTTGGATAACGTTTTTGCGTATCAAAATCAACATAAAATAACCCATATCGTTTGTTATACCCATTTGTCCAAGAAAATAAATCCATCAACGACCATAAGAAATATCCCTTCACGTTTACACCGGCATCAATTGCATCACTTAATGCTTCTAAATAAACCTTCAAGTACTCAATTCTAGGCTCATCTAAAATTACTCCGTCTTCAAATTGGTCTTTATATCCCATTCCATTTTCAGTAATATAGATTTTTTGATAATGTGGATAATCATGCCTAATCCGAAGCAATAAATCATATAACCCTTTTGGATAAATCAACCAATCCCAATCTGTTCTTGGAATTCCTTCTTTATATATTCGGCGGCCAATACCTTTTACTTGGTAAACCGAAGTTCCTTTCTCTCCTGTTCCATTATGATGAATTGCACTTTCTCCTTCAAAGGATTCAACAAAGTGACATTGATAATGATTAATTCCTAAAAAGTCATTCCTTTGGGCTGCCTTTTTCATTTCTATAAAATCCGTTTCATCAAACTGATAACTAAAATGATTAGTTTGAGCAATTTCATCTAAAGCTGAAAGTGTTTCTTTTGAATAATAACCTAGATAGGTTGCATCTAATAAAAAGCGAATGGATAAAGCATCATCCAAAAATGCTGCATGCTCGTCTAACTTAGAACCACTTGCTGGGTACTTAGTTTCTAATGAATGGACAACGCCTATTTCGCCAGGATAGCCATTCTCCTTAAATAAATTTACTACTCGTGCATGTGCATACATCATTTGGTGAAGACAAGTAATTACCTTTGATAGGTCATACTTAATGCCTGGTGGAAAGACCCCTAATAAATATTGATTCGTAGCTACTGGGTAAATTTCATTAAAAGTACTCCAGTAACGTACCTCAGAGAATTCCTCGAAACAAAACTTAGCATACTCCACAAACGCATCAATTGTTTTACGGTTTAAAAAATCTCCTTGATCAAATAACGGTTTAGGAGTGTCAAAGTGATGTAAGGTAACAAATGGTAATACCCCTCTCTTTTTACATTCTGCAAATACACGATGGTAAAAATCAACTCCTTCTTGATTGACTTTTCCGACACCTTCTGGAAAAATACGACTCCAAGCAATCGATAAACGTAAGCCGTTAATACCAAATTTTTGACACAAAGCGATATCTGTTGCATATTGATGATAAAAATCACTAGCAGGATCTGGTAAAAATCGTCCCTGTTTAGATAAAAATTCATCCCAGGCTACTTCTCCCTTACCTCCTTCCCTAGTTGCTCCTTCTGCTTGATAAGCTGCTGTTGCGCCACCAAAAATAAAATCGTCTGGTAAAGTTTTCATTGAAATTCCTTCTTTCCTTAAAGTAATCTTTGAATATGAATCGTTAAATAAATCATTTCATTACTGCTCAATTCTTTATTGTACTGGTGTTGGATTAAAGCAAATAGCTGAGTACTTAATTGATAAGCTTTAGGATAATCCTGTTTCAAGCTTTGGTCTAGTTGTTCAATAAAATCATCTGATTGCTGGCAATTCTCTTCAATACGATCAATAAAATAAGATAAATGAATCATCAACCGATCATAAAAATTTTGATTGCTCTTAGTACGAAATACTTTATTATCTTCTAAAAAATCCTTAATCTTAATAATTAGCTCATTTTTCTTTTCTTGATGAATTTCAGTTATACTATCTCCTTGTTTCTTTGCATTAATAAAATGTAAGGCGATTCTAGTTTGCTCATCTTCAGGAAATTTTATCCATAAACGCTTTTGAATTATTTGAATTGCATCTATTGCAATCTCATATTCAACTGGATATTGCATTTGCATAGAAGGCAGCTTACTTTCAACATATTCATCATTTTTTAAATGCTGATAACTCCAGTAAATATGGTCTGTTAAAGTAACATACAGATAGTCCTGTACGTAATATTGATAACGACTAATTCCATTTTCAATGATTTCATAAGTTGTTGTAATAAAATCTAAAGGGATTTCTTTCAGTAATGTCGAGAAATTTAATTGTGCTTCTTGATCTTTCAAAACAAAAATCTTATCTACTTTTTCACTAGAGATTAGATCTCCCTTTTTCTTTTGAAATGCGATGCCAGCCCCCATCACAATTGCTTGATTTTCTTGATCGGTTCTGACAATTGCTACATTATTATTTAAGGGTTTTATCACACGGTATCTCACTTCCTTAGCCTCCTTTAATTTTAAAAAATAAAAAAATACCCCAAACAACTGATGTAAATACATATAATCTACATCAACCATTTGCGGTATTGCCTGCCTTTATCCCAGTCACAATCCACTGATATTCAGTTCTTTGCTTTACGAACCTTATTCTAACACTTTTGTTTTTATTTGTAAACACTTACTTTTATTTTTTTCATATAGTCTTATTCGAATGTGATAATGTCCTATGTAGATAGAACTACAAAATGTCCCAAAATGATTTAATTCTATCTATGAAGAAGGTTATCTTAAACATGAATGAATTGAAAAAATATAAAGTGATTAAATTAGTAAGTGAAGATAGAAAATCCAAAAAGAGAGCTGCGGTAGAACTTAACCTAACTATCCGTCATATTAACCGATTGCTGAATGCTTATCACAAGGAGGAAAAAAAGCATTTAGCCATCGAAATAGAAATAAATCGGTGAAACATGCGGTACCACAGGAGGTAAAACAAAAAATCATCAATATCTATCAAGCATTACCCGTTCCAATGAATTTTGTTCATTTTACGGAACATTTGGAGGAGCGGTATCAAATCGTGTATTCTGATACAACTATTCGTAAAATTTCTTTATAGTGCTGGAATTTTATCACCTAAATCTCATCGTAAAACACGTTGAAAAATGAAGAAACGTTTGAAAAGAAAGCTTACCGATGAATCTAATGAAGTGGTGCTACAGGAGGAATTGTTGCCTTCCGCAGATTAGTATTTAGAAGCAGCGGAAAAAGTATACCCTAGTCGTCCTCGAAAAAAATATTTTGGAGAATTAATTCAAATGGACGCTAGCGTATATTGTTGGTTCGGAAAGGTTGACTCCCATTTACATTTAGCTGTAGATGACGCCTCTGGTAAAATTGTGGCTGCGTATTTTGACACTCAGGAGACATTAAACGGATACTATAATCTCTTATATTAAATCGTATTAAAGTATGGGATTCCGGCTACTATTTTGACAGATAAACGAACGGTATTCATTTATCAATCTAAAGCCATGAAACAGGTGGAAGAAGACACTTATACACAATTTGGTTTTGCTTGTCATCAATTAGGAATCGAGCTTCAATCTACTTCTATTCCTCAAGCAAAAGGTCGAATAGAACGCTTAAATGGAACTGTACAGAGCCGATTAGCTGCGGATTTAGCTTTAACTGGAATAGAAACAATAGAAAATGCGAATGAAGTTTTGAAGGAATGGATTAAAAAATATAACCGTAAATTTGCACAATCGGCTGATGAATCAGTATTCAAGGAGAAACTAACTCCAAGTAAAAAGAACATCCTCTTAGCACGTGTTGCGAATAGAAAAATAAATAATGGGCACCACATTCGATATCACAATGAGTTCTATTTACCGATGAAAAATAGCGAAGAAGTATATTTTACAAGAGGATCAGAGGTGCTTGTCATAGAAACTTTTAACGGAGAGATTTATGTAAATATTGCGGATGAAATTTATTATACAAGACGATTAGAAAGCCATGAATTACAATCGGATACATTTGATGAGGTGGTAGAAAAGAAAAAAGAAAGACGCCCGTATATTCCACCTCAATCTCATCCATGGAAACTGGCATCTTTCAAACGATATCTCTATATGCAGAATAAAAAGCTCGAAGACTACGATAGAGCATCTGCATAAAGAGCTACATCTATATTATACAAATAAAGGCCAACATTTTGGGACGTTTTAAAAATTGATTGACAGGCTTTCTGAATAGTTTTTTTATAGGTATTTATAAATAAAACACGGTAGCCTAAATCTATAGACTACCGTGCAAAGGTTATGCGTGTTTTAAAACTTTTTTCGCGAAGAATTTCAAAATCAATGGTGAGACCAACGTGCTGATTAAAATCGTGATAACCATTGGTGCGAAATATTTTTCAGGAATAAGGCCACCTGTTTGACCGATTTGTAAGACAATCAATGCCATCTCTCCGCGTGAAATCATTCCGGCTCCGACCATCCAAGCACTATTATTGGAAAATCCGGCCATTTTCGAACCAAGATAACCGCCAAACAATTTAGAAATCACCGCAATCACCACAAACAGAGCGATAAATGGGAATTGTTTGATAATGCTAGCCAACTCAACTTCTAAACCGATATTCACAAAGAACACAGGAATAAAAATCGCGTAACCAATCGATTCAACATTGATAAAGACGCGTTCTTTGACTTTGGTTTGGCCCACAGCGATTCCGGCAAAGAAAGCCCCAATCACTGAACTTAAACCAACCAAATCAGCCACATAGGACATGCCCAAGCAAATAATCAACGACATGATGATGACTGATGCGGTGGTGTAAATTTTTTCTGACAAGTTCATCAAATAAGGTGCAATCCAACGAACAAGCAAGAAAATCAAGCCAAAATACACCAACTCTTGCAACAAGGTCAAGCCTAGTGAGGCATTATTCCCTTGATTGGCGCCTAAGAAAGTCAAGCTAATACTCAACACCAAAACGATTAATATATCATCCACCACGGAAGCCCCTAAAATCGTCGAACCTTCCTTGGTATTCACCGCATTTAATTCCTTTAACACTTCCACTGAGATACTCACCGAAGTCGCTGCGAGCACAACCCCGAAGAAAAAGGCCTCAGTCGCTGTCGATTTGAAGATAAAGCCGCCCCCTGCTCCTAGTAACAAGGGGAAAATCACCCCGAAGACAGCTACCAGCATCCCCGGTTTAAAATATTTCTTCAAAAGCTCAATATCACTTTCCAAACCGGCTAAGAACATTAACAGAATAACCCCGATTTCAGAAAAGATATGAATCAGCTCAGAAGAATGAATCAAATTCAAGCCGCCTGCACCAACAATTAAGCCGACCAATAATTGCCCAACCACTCCAGGAACACCTATCCGACGACAAATGTGTGCTGCCAGCGAAGTCGTGACTAAAATCAAACATAAAATACCAATAA
>JGI24708J26588_10003810_pt1 | contig 10697 bp, 11 predicted proteins | sample BioPla1DNA2_FD_26588 | JGI IMG/M metagenome (IMG submission 26588) | reverse complement strand
GTCAGTGCATCCGGGAACCCATCCGCCGACTGGACGGCGTGGGAGACCGGGCAGGCCCTCGTCCTCAGCAANGANGTGACAGTCTCNGAGAATCCCCATATCCAGATTGTCGGGGAGGGCGTGAGCCGCAGCGGCAGCGCATGGCTCCTCCACGAGATCGGGGATAGCACAGCCACACCAACAGGAACCGTAACAGCCACACCAACAGTGACTACGGAACCGACACAGGTACCCCTTGTCGCCGACTTCACCGCCGACCCCACATCCGGTTCGGCGCCCCTTACGGTGCAGTTCACCGATAACTCCGCGGGAGGGGCAGCCTCGTGGTCCTGGAACTTCAGCGACGGCGGCACGTCGACCGAACAAAACCCGGCGCACACGTATGCAAACGAAGGGATCTATACCGTCACGCTGACGGTCAGTAACGCCCACAAGAGCGATACGGTGACGAAGACGGGGTACATCATCGTTACGGAGAAACACGTCTCACGGCTGGAGGTGAATTCAGTCCGGCAGGTGCTCATATTCTTCTGGTGGTACGTCCCAGTCAACGACGTCAAGATCGATTATTCCGGAGACTTCTCGGGATCTGATACGACGCCGTTCGTACTCAGCAAGACGGACGCGAACGACTCGGGCTTCAACGTCACGCTGACCGCGCCGGCTAGCATAGGGATCTGGTTCCTGCCATGGCACTTCGAAGGCTGGCAGGTCGGCGATACGTGGCACGAAAGCCAGACTGTCAGTGTACCGGTTGCCGACGACGAAAGTCAGACAGCCACGGCGTACTATGCGATCCTATAACCCCGCTGCCAGGAAGGGGCTCCCTTCCGGCAGAGAAGTTTCGGGATAAACTCCTGGTTATGACGGCGACCGCAACCCCGCCCGACCGGGAAGACCAAAACCTCATAAACGGCACCAATCCCATGGACCCGCGTAATGAACCTTGAGTACATCACCGCAGTACTCGAACACGCCCGCTGCAAGATCATCGAGGATGCCGAACCGTACGATGGGGAAGTCCCGGACCACCCCGGGGCCTCTCGCAACCGGGAGCACACTCGAAGAGTGCAGGAGAGACCTTACCGGCGCCATCGACGCATGGCTGACCATACCGCTCCGGCGCGGCCTCACGATTGCCCCCCGGTCGTGCCGTGGCAGTGACCGCAAGCACGCAGGATTGCCCGGCATGACCGTCCGCGGAAGAGAGGCCGGGACGCCGGTTAGACCCCTACAACACCACCGGACTCTCCTCAGTCTCGACCTGCGCCTCGCGCCCGCCGGGATCCCCATCAGCCCGCCCCGACTTCCAGATCCGCCCCTCATCCACGAGATCCGTGTAGTCATCGAACCAGTAAGCCTCCGGGTTACCCCTGTAGACCATAAACCGCCCGATGTCATCCGGATCTGTCGCCTGGTTGTACTTGAAGTAGGTGTACTCATCAGTCATCCCTACCACCTCGATCTTCCCGGTGGCATGGGACATAACAAACCTTGCCTGCTTGGAGAGCCCCGAACAGGTCGCCCGCGCCCGCTCGAATATCCGGTATGACTCCTCCACCGGCACCGCAAACGGCCGGTTCCCGGTCGTGGGCCGGCACTGGAAGACATAGTAGGGATTGACCCCGATGAACGAGAGCCGGCCAAGAAGCCTCGATAACACCACCGGGTCATCGTTGATACCCCTGATCAGGGGTGTCTGGTTCATGATAACTGCCCCGGCATCCTGCAGGAGCGCCACCGCCCGGCACGCAACCTCGGTCAGCTCCCGCGGATGGTTGAACTGCGCCATGATGTAGATACTCTTCTCGCCAAGGCTGTACTCCCTGATCGCATCCAGCAGGCCGGGATCATTAATGATCCGGTAAGGATCGTATGCTAGCATCTTCGTCCCGATCCTGATGATCCTGACATGCTCAATCTCCCGCAGGCGGGCGAGGATCTCCCGCAGGCGGGCGGTATCAAGGACCAGGGGATCGCCCCCGGTGAGCAGGACATTCGTGATCTCAGGGTGAGCCCTGATGTAGGCAAGCCCCCCCGAGATATCCTTATTCACCTCGCGGGTGTCGTCGATGAAGAGGCGTTTGCGGAAACAGTATCGGCAGAACCCACCGCAGTGATCGCTCACCAGCAGCAGAGCCGTCTCCCGGTACTTATGCTGCAACCCCGGCGCCCGGGTATACAGGTGCTCCGACGATGGGTCCAGGCGCCCCCAGGGCTCAAGCTCCTCCGGGGTCGGTATGATCAGCCGCCTGATAGGATCCATCGGGTCGTCCCAGTCAATCAACGAGAGATAATAGTCATTCGACCGGAACGCAAAGAGATCGGTCACCCGCGCGAGGCGGGCACGCTCCTCCGGACTGATCCCGGAAACCTTATCGAGTGATGATATATACGTCGGATTCATGGTATTTTCTCCACGTTGACACTCCCCGTTACGTGGTACGGTCAGAAGCAGTCGGGAACAGGCCGCACGAGAGCAATCAATCAAAGATAGGTTGATCTGTCAACACACGGGATTCATGAGGGTTTCCGCGCTCTCATACAGGAAACCATTGCCCGACATGCGCCTATGAGTGTCGGGTTATATTCTATGCAAAAAAAGGTCGTGAGAATATATAAGTTTTATTACAAGAAACCGCAAAAAACAGGAGAAAACCCCATTTCCCGGAGTCGGCGAAAAGGGTCTTACTTCTTCTTCCGGGCCATGGAGAGGATATCCACCACGTATCTCCCCTCCTTCTCCAGCCCGAGAACGACCTCATCAGACCTGGCCAGTTTCTCGATATTCAGTTCATACGAACCAGGAGCAAGGATACGGATGCTCTCAATCCGCTCAAAGACCTCGATCTCCTCTCTCTTTCGCCCATCACGGACCTCGAGCACATCCTCCCCGGTATCCCGGGCGATCTCGTCGATCGATTTTTCTTTCAGCACATCATCGTGCCGCTCAGCCTCACGGATGTAGAGAAACTTCTTCCCGGCGCAACTCGGGCACCCTTTCAGTATCGTCGTCGACCCGTCTTCGAACTCCCTGCCGCATTGCGTACACTTGTGAGGCATCAATTATCACCCAAAATTCAATTCACCTGGAGGAAACCCATGCACTGATGAGATCCTTCTCTTTCTTGATGGTCTTGAGCTGGTTGGCCGGCCCGATCACGGTCAGCCGTGTCTCAGAGCGCTTTCCGCCGAAAAGTCTTGCCAGAAGACCGTCCGGGGCATCCCTGACAGGATACGTCTCCATCTCGATACCCGAAAACCCGTCAGGCGTGATCTCCCGCATCGTAATCTCGATGAGCTTGCTCTGCTCATCAGGCGCAAGACCCTTCTCCAGGACGACAATGTTCCCTTCCATGACATCGTCGAGGATCAGACGGATCTTCTCCATCGCAGTGAGCCGGTCAAGGCGCTCTGCCGAAATAAGGTCTATCTGTACACCCTGTATCATCTCCATCACCCGAAATAAGACGTCATCTGCTCATACAGCTCATCCACGTTGTTCCCCTCCAGGCCCGATATGGCAACCACAGGGTGCTGGGGAAACGCACTCTTGATCCGCGCCGGCGAAGCATCAGGAAGATCGTTTTTGTTGGCAACGATCAGGATCGGGAGTTTCCTGCTCTCGATGATCCCCACCATCATGATGTTCACCTGCTGGAACGGGTCCTGCGTGGAATCAAGCATGTAGATAACGCCGTCGATATCCTCACGGAGCCAGTGCATCGCCTCGGCCACCCCTTCGGTCGCCTCCCGTGCCCGTTTGACCGCCTCCTCCTTCTCAAAACCGTATTCGATGAACTCGTTATAGTCGATCTTGGTCGTCACGCCCGGCGTATCGACGATATCGAAGGTGATCGAGTGGCCGTTCTGGCCTGTGATAGTGATATCCTGCTTGCGCCGCACCCGGCGTGTCTCGTGCGGCACCTCACTGACCGGCCCAACCGCATCACCGGTCCAATCCCGCACAATCCTGTTTGCGAGCGTCGTCTTGCCCGCATTGGGCGGCCCATAGATCCCGATCCGGCAGGTCCGCTTCCTGAAGAACGTCTTAAGGAGCTGCGAGATCTTCTGTTTTGTACGAACTAAGAACTCCATCTTTCTGGCACCCTCTGATAGACCATTTTCTTCTATACTCAGTTTAGGTATGGAACCCTTAAATAAATATAATTATATGTTCCGTCCGGCGGATTATCCATTTTTTGGGGACAAACGACAATCCGGGGACGTGAGAATTCTTTTATACTGTCAAAACCTAGATACACTTGGACCAGGATGAACGGCTCTTATAACGACCGGATTAGGAGAATCCCATGATGAACAATAACGATACCATCCACTTCGAGACACGCGTTCCAGTCAGGGAGGTCATGCGGAGCCATCCAACGACCATCGATGTGGGGGAGACAGTCGCCCGTGCGGCACAGACAATGTGCCGCGATGAGGTCGGTAGTTGTATTGTGTTACAGAATAACCTGCCCATCGGGATCGTCACAGAGGAGGACATCAACTGTAAAGTCGTGGCAAAAGACTTAAAACCGAGCAGTATTCATGTCAGCGAGATCATGAGCACCCCGCTGATCACGATCGGTGCCGACAAACTGGTCGGCGATGCATCAGCGATGATGGTGAAGAACCGCGTCCGCAGGCTTCCTGTTGTTGAGAACCAGCGGGTCATCGGGATCGTGACGGTCCGGGATATCCTCACTGTCGCGGCTGAGTTGAACGAACTGCTGGCCGACCTCATCGAGATCAACCGCGAGGAGGAGTACGCCATGGGCGTCTGCGACCGGTGCGGAAACATGTCCGATAACCTCTCGCGGGTCGACAACCTTATGCTCTGCCCCGTCTGCCGGGAGGAGGAGCAGCTGTTATGAAAGTGGCCTCAAACCTGATGGTGAAGATTCCCGTCCTGCGCTACGACGACCACGTCACGAAAGCACGCAGCGTCCTCCGGGACGACGTCTTCCGTGAACTCTACGTCGTGGATGAAAAAAACCGCCTGATGGGCTATCTCGATATATCCGACGTCCTCAGAGTGGTGGATACCAAATCGAACGTCACTATCAAGGGTTTTGTCAGGGAGGCCGCCCAGGTAGCCCGGGATACCCCCCTCACAGAGGTCGCTCGTGCCATAATGGATGCCTATACCAATAGCGCTGCAGTCGTCGACGAAGACGGTGTGCTCCAGGGAGGAGTGCTCTTCTCCGAACTCTTCCCGGTCCTGATATCACGCCGCAACATCCCCGGCAGGGTCGGGGACGTCATGACGCAGGAGCCTGTCACCTGTGCGCCAGAGGAACCCATACACAAGATCTATAGCCTGATTGTCTCCAGCGGCTTTATCGCGTTCCCGGTGGTGCAGAAGGACGAGGTCATCGGCATCATCTCCCGCCGCGATCTTCTGCGCGCAGGAAACGTCCGCATATCGGTGAAGAACCAGGCAGACACCACCGTGGACCGGGTGATGACGACGCCCGTCATCAGCGTGACGCCCGATGACCAGGTAGCCACGGCGGCAAGACTGATGGTCGACCACGATATCAGCATCCTCCCGGTTATCGATGAGAGGAAGAGGATCGTCGGTGTCATCGACCGTCATGATGTCTCAAGCTGCCTAATCCCATGAGAGCATTTCGAATACCAATCCCAGAGGAGTGATACCATGCAACCGAACCCAAACCATTCAGAGAAAAAACCGGCTGACAGGCTCCTGAAGATGCCGGGCAAACTCAACCGCGGACCTGTCGACTTCAAGACGCGGATCGCCGGTTACGAAGGCGAGATCATGGCGATCGCTACCAGAAACGTCATCACGGCACAGCAGACCACCACGATCATCCAGGCGGTCGAGATTATGACCCGAGAGGGGTTTCGCCGGCTGCCGGTCGTTGATGCCGGAACCCACCGCCTCAGGGGGATCGTGACCGTCAGCGACATCATCAACTTCATGGGCGGCGGCGACAAGTTCAACCTCGTGCAGGTGAAGCATAAGGGCAACTTCCTCGCTGCTATCAACGAGGGGCTGCGCGAGATCATGACGCCGCAACCGGTGACCATGCCCGTCACCGGAAGCATCGACGATGCGGTCAATGTCATCATTAACCGAAACATTGGTGGAATCCCCATCGTCGACGCCGAAGAGAACCTGAGGGGCATCGTGACCGAGCGCGATGTGATGAAGGTGCTCACCACCGAGAACTCAGGCCGCACCGTGGAGGATATCATGAAGTCGTCGGTACGTGTCACCAGCCCCGATACCCCGATCGGCAAGGTCTGCGAAGAGATGGTGAAGTGCAGGTTCAGGCGTCTCCCGGTTGTCGTGGACGATGTCCTTTGCGGCATCGTTACCGCAACCGATATCATGAATTATCTCGGCAAGGGCAAGGTGTTTGAGCAGCTGACGACCGGAGACTCGGCCGAGGTGATGGGGGCGCCGGTGCGGTCGCTCCTCTCCGGTGAACTCCATACCACCACCCCGGATCGGAACATCCACGACATCGCCGTCGAGATGATCCAGAGGCGTATCGGGGCGTTCCCCGTCATAGAGGATTCGCACCTTGTCGGACTCGTAACTGAATATGATCTTGTGAAGGCATTTGCAGAGGAGTGAGGAGATCGTATGCGTGCTGTTGATGTGATGTCTTCTCCAGTGTATGTCATTGCACCGACCGATAATGTCGCCTATGCGCGAAACCTGATGCTCAGGCACCGTGTCTCAAGGCTCCCCGTCATGGAAGGAAATGAACTCCGGGGGATCCTCACCAAGAAGGACATCGCCTACCGGCTCAGGCAGACGGAACCGCTGTGGCGGCGGCGCCCTATCGACCGGATCCCGGTCAGCATCCTGATGACAGAAAACCCCATCACCGTGATGCCGGGGACCAGCATCCATGACATTGCAGCCACGATGCTCGACCGCGACATATCAGGACTGCCTGTGGTCGAGGACGGCAAGATGGTTGGTATCGTCACCAAACTGGACGTCATGCGTTCAGCCCATGTCCGCGGCCTCCCTGCCCGGGTCGATGAGATCATGGAGGAGGCGATCACGGTCAGCCGCTACCACTCGCTGGACCATGTCATCAACACGATAAAAGGAAAAAACGATAAACTTATCGTCGTTAACGATAATGGTAGCCTTGCCGGCATCATTACGGAGAGTAACCTTGCATTTTACGAGTACCTGGATGAGCGGATGAACCTGCCCAGGAAGGACGTTACTCACCTCNGGANAGAGGAGCCGGCAGGGCAGAAACGCTTCAGGTACGTCGTCGAGGTATCGGCAGTTGCAGAGGACATCATGAGCCGCCCGGTCATCACTGTCCCCCCCGACGCATCCCTGCAGGATGCGGTCGGGCTGATGCTCGAAAACCAGATCAACAGCCTCGTGGTCGTGGAGGACGGGGATATCCGCGGTCTGCTCAAGAGAGATGATATCATCAAGGTAGTGGCGAAATGAGCGACAAATTTCAGGTACTGGTCAGGGACGTGATGGCAAAACCCATCGCCATCGCAAAGTCTGCTTTTGTCAGCGAAGCTCTTGAGAAGATGCTCGATGAGGGTGTCGACCCGCTCATCGTAACCAACAACGGCGCGGTCATCGGCACGACATCCCGTGCGGCGATCGCCGAGGCGCTCGGGAGCAGAAAGACCCAGGCGATGAAAGCCACATCCATCCATGTTGCAAACACGGTCGAGGAGAACTTCACCTCCGCATACCCGGACCAGAACATCGATATTCTGGTGCCGCTGCTCCAGCACTACAAGTTGATTGTGGTGTTTGATTCCGATCACCGCCTCATCGGGCAGGTGACGGCCGGCGATCTCTTGCGAGTGCTCCGGCCGCCGGGCGGTCTCCTGGACGTCATGGAACCGGCATACACCATCCAGGTCGAGGAGCGGGCTGTCCACCTCCGGCGGAGGATGCTGGACGGCGATATCGACCGGTTCATCGTCGAGGAGGGCGATACTGTCCTTGGTATCGTCACGGAGACTGATGTCGCAAAGGCGCTGTATGCCTTTAAGGATATCGTGGAGGGGACCCGCCAGGAGTTCCGGATCAGGAACCTCCTCGTGCGTGACATCATGAGCGCGCCCCTGATNNCCGTGGATGCAGACACAGACGTCTCGGATGTCATCGACCTGATGCTCAAGAAGAACATAAGTTCCGTCCCGGTCATGCAGAACGGCAGGATCGCGGGCATCGTTACCAGAAACTCACTCATCCAGGCCCTCTGAGAGGGCTGGAGACCACCTCTTTTTCGGGCGGGTGCTCCGGTTATTTTGTCCGGCACCCGGGGGCTTTCCGCATAGCCTGCTCGTTCCAGCAGTCGCGCCTCCAGTGCTCTATCAAGACCCGCCTCCCGCCCGCAGCCACCCCCGGCGCGGAGCCCCTCGCCCAACCTGATATAAGATAGTGCCGGGGCCTCCATCTCTCCCGCCTTTCCGTCCCGGCACCAATCATTAAGGCTCCGCAACCAGAAACAGATACCAGGATATTTCCATGAAACCAACGCAGCCAGTCAAACCGAACAAGGATGTAACGGCGCTCCTTGAGTCCATGAGCAGGACCGGCTTCCAGGGGAGAAAACTCGGGGAGTCCCTCGGCGTCTGGACCAGGATGGTCAGGGATCCGGACTGCACGATATTCATGGGCCTGTCGGGCGCGATGATCCCGGCAGGTATGCAGAACGTGCTCATCGAACTCGTCAGGCACCGCTACATCGATGTCCTCGTCTCAACGGGTGCAAACATCTTCCATGACACCTGCGAGCACCTCGGTGTGCGGCACTACATCGGCCACCACCATGCCGACGACACGGCGCTCTTCGAAGAGGGGATCGACCGCATCTACGACGTCTTTGCGTATGAAGAGGAGTTCCGCAGCGTTGATGCAGAGATCGCCCGGTTTGCCGANGAAGTCGCACCGTTCCGCGGTTCCTCNNGGGAGTTCATCCGGCGCCTCGGGAACTGGCTCCGTGAGCGGAGGCCCGAAGGACGCTCGCTCATCGCCACCTGCGCCGAATACGACGTCCCGATCTTCATCCCCGCTCTCGGTGACTCCTCCATCGGCATCGGCCTTGTCATGGCACGCCGGCGCGGGGTCGATGTCGATATCGACCAGCTCGCCGATACCGATGAGATCACGCGCATGGTCGAGGAGTCGCAGAAGACCGGCGTCATCTACGTCGGCGGGGGCGTACCAAAGAACTTCATCCAGCAGACCCAGGTCATCGCCTCAATCCACGAGCAGCATCTCGGCGGGCACGCCTACGCCATCCAGTACACCACCGACGCCCCCCACTGGGGCGGGCTCTCGGGTTGCACGTTTGAGGAGGCGATCAGCTGGGGCAAGGAGGCGCCGGAGTCCCCACGTGTCCAGTGCTTCTGCGATGCCACGATTGCGCTGCCTATCGTCGCGTCGGCACTCATCGGGAGCGGCGTCGAGCGGGCTACCCGCAACGATGGCCCGATGCGGGTGTAAGGCTGATCGTCACCTCACACATGAGAAGACCACGAAGGGAAGTTGCTATAGCCGTCTACGGTGCTTCGCGCTCTCCCGCGTCTTTAGCGTGATGCTCTGGTGCCTCCCTGCACCAGCTCCCTCACGCGAAGCCTTGACGGGGACTATCTACACCCATTACCAAACTTCGCGTCCTTCGCGACTTCGCGTGAGTTAGGTGGGTGGGATAACGATACAGCCTCACGTGAAGAGCGCGAAGCCTTGACGGGAGGTGCAGGGGTGGCAATCACACGCTCTTCGCGGGATCAGGAGATACCCTGGTGCACTACCCCCGACACCACAACTCTTATTAAGACAACACACTAAAATTAGTAAGCACAAGTCATAGAATACTGTGTCTGGAGCAGCACCCCTGGTGTTGCGAGTATCGAGAGATGCGAAATTCTATGTTGAGGTAGCCAAGCCTGGTATGGCGCAGGTTTGCTAAACCTGTGTCCCCCTGGGACTCGAGGGTTCAAATCCCTCCCTCAGCGCTTTCACCGACAACGTCGATGATGAGGCAATCACATGGATGAAGAAGAGATAAAATACTTTGTTCGGATCAGAAATACTGATCTCGACGGCACGAAGGCTGTGCACATCGCACTGACCGGCATCAAGGGCATTGGTCCGCACACGTCACGCACCATCACCGCCCTTGCCGATGTGGACCCTCGCGCCGTGCTCGGCAAGCTGGACGATGGATCGGTCGAACGACTCGCAAACGCCGTCGATACCTACACCGAACAGGTGCCGGACTGGATGATAAACCGTCCAAAGGACGTCTATACCGGAGAGGGCCGTCACCTCCTCGGGACCGACCTCAGCATGACCAACGACGATGACGTCAACCGTATGCGCAAGATGCGCAGTTACCGCGGCATCAGGCACGAGACCGGACAGAAGGTCCGCGGGCAGCGCACCAAAGCCTCCGGAAGAACGGGCACGACTGTCGGCGTCAGCAGGAAGAAAGAGTAAAGGGGTGATTGAATGGGATATCCCGGAAAGAACTACAAGCAGTACGCGACGCCCAAGCGGCGGTTTGAGAAGACAAGGCTCGAGGACGAAAAGCGACTCATCATCGATTACGGGCTCCGGAATAAACGTGAAGTCTGGAAGGCCCAGAGCGTCCTGCGAAAATACCGGACAGCCGCCCGTGAACTGGTGGCGCTGCGGTCGGCAGGGATCAACC
>JGI24708J26588_10003806_pt1 | contig 10702 bp, 8 predicted proteins | sample BioPla1DNA2_FD_26588 | JGI IMG/M metagenome (IMG submission 26588) | reverse complement strand
TTTCCTCTTCATTTATGTTATAAATTTCATATACTATTTGATTAATTTGTTCTATTAATAAATCTAAATTTTTTTTAATATCTCTACATTGCTCACTATATTTATTAAAAATTTTATTTATTATAGCTAATTGTTTAGGTGAAATTTTTATTATTTCTTGTTTAAAATATTTTTTAATAAATTCACTGCTATCGAAATTATAAAACGTATCATCAATATTTATATTATACTTTAGCTTTAACCAGTTCCTAAATTCATCTATTAATTTACTTAATTCTCGACTATTCTCTATAATCTTATCTACTTTATAAGAAATATTACTTTGTATATTTTTGCTTACTATAGGTATTTTAAATATTTGTACTGATTTAGGTTCATATTTTCTTGTTAATCCATGATAATCTTGTCCATTAAATTGATACCAGAAATTTAATAACACAGAATTTAATATTCCTAGCACATACTTTATATCAAATTCTCTTTTTACATATATACAACTATTTGTTCCTTTGAATACATATTTATATTCATCTAAAGCAAAAGCATTATATCTTCTCGTCCTTGGTACTAATATCTTTTTATCTAAAGTCTTGAATTCTTTTAAATTCCTCGTATTAGGAAACTTGTACCAGTAAGGGTCTTCTTTTTGCACTATTCTATTTTTTAATAGATTAAATAAATAAGGGTATTGATTCTTAAAAGCAGTTTCATTTGGAATATCATTAGCTATTATCCAATACCTACCTTCATCATTAATTTTATACTTATCTATTGATTTTGCATTTTTAATAGCCCTATATATTATATTTCTTTCATTTGTAGGTACTAATGAATATTCTGTTTCACTTAACTCATATAATTCTATCTTCTCAGTAGGTGGTTGAAATCCAGCAAAAACCCTAAAGTACTTCTTATTATCTAATGATATTGCTGATTTATTATTAATTTTACAAAGTATTCCCTCTTTTTCAAAGGTAATTCCATGTTTATTCCATTTTCCACTCTTATAGATTTTGTATGGATTATTTGAACAAATTCTTGATGTTAGGAATTTATCTTCTTCATTGAATGGTATATTTATAGAAGTACTCTGTTTAAAAATCCCCTTTTCATAAATCATAATTGAACTATTCGTTCCTATATTTTTTCCATCAAAATCAATAAACAATGAATACCTACTATCAAAAATAATATTATTAATACTTCCCCTTTCTAATAATACTTTTTTAATAGAATCTAACTTTTTGTAATTTAACCATTCTTGTGATGTTATCAAACCTAAAAAACCATTTTCTTTAAGTAATTTAAAACATAAAATAATAAAAAAAATATATAAATTAGGTTGGGAATCCTTATGTTTTATCCTACAATGATATTTAAAACCTAAATACTCACCATTTTCAAATGGTTTTCGTGGCTCTATTAGATGCCATTTTAAGTATGGTGGATTTCCAACAATCACATCAAAACCACCACCTTTCATAACTTCCGGAAATTCCTTTTCCCAATCAAATGCCTTACTAGTAAACTTATTATCATGAATTATACTATTTCCACATTTAATACAATTATTTAAAGACATTAATGGTTTATCTTTTTGAACTGTTTTAAGCCATAAAGATAATTTTGTTATTTCAACACTTTCTTCATTTATATCAACTCCATAAATATTCTCGCTCAAAATTTCTTCATTTAATTGAAATATACTAATCGAAAAATCTTTCCTTAAAACAGATATTTTTCTTTCTACTCTTTTATATTCATTCATTAAAAAATCATGAACTTGGACTAAGAATGCGCCAGATCCACAAGATGCATCTAATACTTTTATTTTTTTTAATATTTCTCTATACTCTTCATATATAATTAATTCTTTACTCTGCCTAACATTTAGATTTCCCCCATTATTATCTCTAAGTAAAGGAGCATCACTAAAATTATATTTTTTACATACTTCTTTAAATCTCTCATCTAAGTATTTTCCTAAAGTCATTTCCACAATAAACTTGGTTATTTTTTCCGGGGTATAATATATCCCTTCCTTATTTCTTCTCCCTACATATTCATAATTTCCTTTTTCATTTAAAGACTTCTTTAACTCCTCAATATCAGAAATAGATTGTTCAAATATATAGCCAAGTATTTCAACGTTAATCTCATATGAAAACTTATATTCAAAGATTTCATTTAAACTTTCAAAAAATTCATCTGATATTTTGCAATTATCTAAAACTTCATCAAATTTAAATAATTCCCCATTAAATCTATTTATTTTTAAATCTTGTCTCCCCTTATCAAGCGCCTTAAATAAACCTTGTATCTCGTTCCATATACCATTGTATGAGCTTTTACCTCTCTTTATTGCATTTTTTAGCTCATAAGGTTTCAGCAAGTTCATTCCTTCACAAAAACATATAAATATAACTCTATCTAAAAATTTTTGTGAACACCTTATGCATTCATTCATATTTAAATGTTTATTATTGTATTTTATTGTATTTATTAATTTTAATCTTATTTCTTTATATTGTTTATAGAACTTCTTACTTATATCTTTTTCAATTTCATTAATTTTTTCACTAAGTTTTTCAGTATATGATTTTTCTTCCCTCGAAATAAGGCTTTTTCTAGAAAGTAATAAATAAAATTTTTTCAACTCATATTTCTCTTGAATACTATCTAAATGAAATACTTCATAATAATTTTGACTTCTTCCTACTTTATATAATCTTATTTCCTGAAAATTCGATACAATTACCCATTTGCAACCATCATATTTACTAGCATAACTAAATGCCTGTTCTACAGGTGTTCCATAGTTCTTTCTAAATCTTTTTTGTTTCTCATCTAAATCCACATTAAAGCCTTTTACTTCAATTACTCCAAAGGTCCTGTTTATTGAATTATTTCTCGAATATAAACCTATTATTGCATCTGGCTTACTTCCATCTACTTCAGTTTTTTGTTCTACAGAAAAACTCCACTCCTTTTCCCCAGAAATGACAGTTTTATATCCCAATACATCTACAAATATATCTCTAAAAAATTCACCTTTTAATTGTTCTTCATTTAGTTTTTTTAAATGTTTGTTATTACTCCACTTCTCAATAATTCTTATTTTCTTGTCAATATTACGTATTTCTAAGGCATTAATTTCATTTGTTAGCTTTTCTAAATTAAACAGTGAATTTACATATCTATTCATATATTCCCTTTAAATTATTGCTATATGTTTTACCATATTAATTAATTTATATTTATATGATAAGACAAGGGTACTTTTATTTAATTTTCTCCCTTTACTAATCTTTGTTTGCTGAAGGAAGGATAGTCAATATCAATTTTCAACTAATCCTTTAATGGCTTGTTATTAAGATTTCTTCTAACTCTCTCCCTATTAATCCCCTTCATTGTATCTCCCCCCCTTTATTTTTATTTATAAGATATGAATAGATAGTTAATTACGATTTCTTTTCTACCTACTAATACATGAACTAAATACACTTCTTTACTGTCCATATATCAATAATATCGCTCCAAAGTTATTTGTATTTTTCAGTATAACTATATTTTTTGTATCTCTAATTAATTTACTTTTAACATTAATTAGCCAATATCCCTCTCAACACCTCCCTATTCTCCACCGCCTTAACCTTCCTAATGCTTTCACCATTATTTTCTATTGTTGTACACATTTCTATAAGCCTATCTACTGTTCTTTCTCCGTATCTTTCTTTTAATATTTGTATAGAATAATTAGTTGTAACTATAGTTGGCAGCTTATTTCTATACCTGCGTCTATAATGGTGTAGATCTTCGATATGCTCCATTCTGTGTTTTGTTCTGTGCCTAAGTCGTCTATAACTAAAATATCTGCACTTCCTAGAAATTTTAGGATTTCGTATTCTCCTTCCCTTCCCCAGGTCTTGTAGGTTTCCCTTATTCTTTCTAGCAGTCCATTAATGCTTATGCAGACTACTGGTATCCCTTTTTGTAGAAGTTCATTGGCTATGGCAAAGGATAGTAACTTTTTCCGTTACCTACTCCACCTGTAATTAAAAGACCTAGGCCCTTTTCTTTTATTTTATTAAAGTTTTCTGCATATTTTGTTCCTAGCTTATATAGTTTTTTATCTCCTAATTATTATATATTTTAATCTTGAATATAAAAAAGAACCTAAGATAAAATTCTTAAGTTCTAGTTAAAAAAATTACATAAGGCTTCTAGAATATATTTATTGTACGCTTTTCTAAATCCTTTAATTATATACTTGATGTTTTTATTTAATGTATTACAAAATTTTCTTACATCTTCTCCATTAGAGATACATTTGATTATATTTATAGGTGTTTCTATAAATAATTTTAAGTTTTGTTCTAATTTGTACCTTTTATTATTACAATCATTAATTCCTGTTAATTGTAAAAGAGCTCCCATTCCTAAAAGAAATATAAATATAATCGTAAATATTATTAATATATACAAATACAATTTCAATTCTAGGTAAAATAATATATATATATTACATGTTAAGTATATCCCCCCCAAAGTACATAATAAATATAAAATTTATCTGACTCTTCATCCTTACTTACTCCATCTGCAAGATGTTTTATTTCTGAAATTCTATATAAACAGTTTCCCATAGAAGCTATACAAAAGAATATTAAACCTATTTCATTTTCAAATATATTTGAGCAAAACCTACAAATACTTGCTACAAGTAAACCTACATTAATAGCAAATGAATTATTAACTCCATTTGCTAACGTTTATACACCATGACCATACAAAATCCCATCCCTATCTTCTTCTATTTCCCTTATATTTTTAAATTGATCTTTATCCACTTTAATAACTATCACCATTATGATACAAATTATAATTAATGAATTTTTTGTCATTGTATTATCTCCTACTTTTTCAGTTAATGTACTAATTATACAAATACAAATAATAGTTATTCAATATTTTTTACGCACTAGCTTAAATTATATATATCAATCCATTTCAGCACCTATAATCTATATCTTATATCCTTTTGTAATGCTACTGAAAAATATATTTTTTTATTACTAATAAGAAGTTTATTAACATCTAAGAGTAATTATTTATTAGGTTGTAACTGTTATCTTAATTTATCACTATCTTCTTTTGTAACAGCACTCTCTTTATGCACTTTCTCTATACCTTCTATTATCCAATGTTCCTTAGGTTCTGGATTTTGGGTATAAACATATTCATTTAATAACTGATAATAGTCAGAAAAATTAGAAATACTTCTTCTATGCTTTCTAGAACTTATATCATCAAATATATTAATTAATTCTTTATATTGTGAAGTTGCTATGAATAGTGGATCTTTCAACTTACAAAGTGCACTATATGGCTTATCTCCCTTTTGAAGATACCCAAAATATTGGAACTCAAAATCAGGCATATTTGCTATTATCATATTCTTAATATCATACTTTATTCCTGATAATTCAAAAATTTTTTCATTTATAGTCCACATAGGATTTTTAATTTTTATACCTTTTCTTGTCACGTATGGAGAATCTACATCATGTATAACTGTATAATTTACTCCAAAATGATTTAATATTTTCATGAACATCGGTATATTTGCTTTACCATAACAATTAACAATTTGTACATTTATATACTTATTGTTTGATTTTTTTATTTCTGTTAATACGCTCTGTTCTGTTTCACCTTCTACTAACACAATATCATTTGCAAAAAAGAACTCATTAATAGATGGATTACATGCTCTCACCATTTGCAATCTTTTTCTTTCACCTTCATCAAAATTAGCACTTTCAGTTGAGAAAATCCTTGTTTTGGATTCTTCATCTTTATCTACCCTAATAATTGTAGTATGTGGTTTTGAAACATCTATAAACACTGGCGAATGAGTAGTAATCATTACCTGCCAATTTTCAAGTTGAGCTATTCTATATAATGCTTCTCTAGCTGACCTTATTGCTGGTGGATGTAAAAATGATTCTGGTTCCTCAATTAATAATATTCTAGGTTTATCATTACCTATTTTTGTTCTACCTTTCTTATATCCTCCTACTTCCGATAGAGCTTCTATAGCTGACCATAGAAAAGTTCTTTGTAATCCTGCTCCTTGATTAGATAATGGATAATCATTCCCATCGCTATCCTTAACTCTTAGATGACTTCCTGCAGCTATTATTTTTTCTGGTTCAAATTTCCCTGCTTCAGGTTTTATTATTATTTCACAATCTGGAAATACATTTCTAATATTATCCTCTAGCTTACTAGTTGTTATATTTAAAGTATTCTCTAATTCTACTTTTACATCTTCAGCTATTTTATTAAGATCATCTATTAAGGTTTTAATTTTAGCATCTTCATTCTTTGATTTTTCTTTTATAGCCTCTGTTATAATTTCAATTATTTGCTTTTGTAATTCTTCTGGATTATCTAATGGATTAATTTTTAGTGGTACTGGGATACAACTAGCTATTTTTGTATCCCAACCGCCCATTCCTCCCTCTTGCCAATCGAATTTTTCATTATTCCATGAATATTTTACTCCTTTCTCATACTCCCTTTTCCACACCCATTTATACTTAATACATTCATTATATTCTGAATGATTAAATATCCACTTTTCACCAATTTGTTTTTTATCATCATTACTAATATTTGAAAATATACCAACTATCTCTACAGGGCTAGTTGTTGAATTTTTATGAAATTTATCTTTTTGTAGTGGAGCTCCTGAACTAGCAAAAGCTTCATACGCATTAAGAACAGTAGTTTTACCAACATTATTAGGCCCGATTAGAACAATTATGTTATCAATAATAACTCTTAATCCATCCTCTCCAATACAGCCGAAATTATGTATTATTAATTCTCTTAATTTCATCTACATCTCCCTTTCACATTAGTCTTAATACAAATTATACCATAATAATTCCATTTTGTTTATAATTATATATATAATTACATATTATCCTTATATTTTTAAAATTTTTATATAAAAATTATAGATAATAATATGTTAAGCAGTACATATTTATCATGTAACTATATTTAAATTTACTGAAATTATTCAAGTGCTTCTTAAAATGCAAGAAGAAGAACTACTACAAAAGATAATCCTTCTTCATTGGTTAAATAATTTTATGAAATCAGCATTAATATTATTTTTTTATTTTATATAGACTTAATACTTAACCATATTTCCAAAATCTTAATTCATTTAAATTCATATATCTATATCTAAATCTATATTTATTAAGACCTAAATTACCTTTAATAAAAGAAGAAGGGATACCCTTTATGGATATACCTTCTTTACTAAGATAGTCAATTATACTATCATTTATCTTTATCTTTATTTTTATTGAATAAATATCTATTTTATCATTTATTGTTATTTCATATATTATCATATGTAGCAATTTCTTTTGTTTCTCAATTTCAGTATTCTCTTGTAATATCTTAGCAAAATTCTCTAATATACTTTTTACTAATTCATAAGAAACCTCTTCTTTAATATCTTCATTAATAGTAATCATCAATTCCTCTCTTTGATTATATAGTTCTTCTACTCTTAAATTTAACTCTTCCTTTCTTTCTTGGAACTCTTGCTTAGTTATTATTTCATCCTCATATGCTTCAAAAATCTTTTTCTTTTTTCTCTCTAACTTATCTAATTCATTATCTATTAGATTTAATTGATCTTTAATAGGTTTTGATTTATTATTTCTTTCCCTATTAATATTACTTATTATCTTCTTTACAAGAGCTTCTTTATTTAGAAGTTCCTGTAAATACATATTCATTAGCTTTATAACATCTTACATCATTAAATAAAATATTAATCATATTCAGTTTCTACCATATTAAATTCTATAAAGACTATTATACCATTTATAACTCAGCCAAAATTTTTATAATAATTTACTATTATCGTAACATACAACTATTTAGTAATATATTTAATGTTCAACCAGAAAACATAATATCCTACAAGATAATATTTAAACAGAATTGTATTAAACTTTTTAATGTGTCATGGAAGGCATGAAATATATATATCCGTATTAGACTCTTTATATGATAAAATCAATGATGATATAAGCCATAAGATTTGTGGCATCTCATTAGTTGCACTACCTTTATTTTTAAGCTCATATAAAGCATTCCTTAATTTAGTTTTAGATATGAAATTTACTACCAGATGTACAACCTTTCTTGAATTCGGTGACTTCTGTGTTCTCTTATATATTTCTAAAGCATTATCAATGTTATCACCTTTTCTCAGTCTATCAATATTAGTAGAAGAATATTTTTTTACCCATTTACTTTTTTTTCTATCTAATTCAATATTTGAAGCAAAAATATTTCCTAAATTCTTTTGTGCTTGGCTTACTAAATCATGGAAATTTGAAGCTGATAGCCCTTCATTTCCTGATTTACAATGAAAAAATGTAATATTTTCATTATCTTTTATTGATATATAATCTGCCCATTCATTACCTAAATCATCACATATTAAGTAATTTGCATCCTTTACTAAATTATTTTCAACATATCCAAATATACAGTTGTTATCAAAAGTATTAGAACTTTTAATAACCTTTCCTTTTTCACTAGTTATTGAAGTAAGACTAGGATCCTCTTTAAAAATACTTAAGAAGTATTCAATATTACCTATTAGTGCGCTATCTTTAAACAACCTCTTATTCCAGTACACTACATCAATTTCATCGAAGCAAATAATATAATCTTGACTTCTATTTATATATGTTTCTAAACTAACTTTACATTCATCATCTAAAACAAGTATAATATTTCGTAATTTTTTTGATACTATCCCTATTGAGTTTTATTAATCTTTAGTTGTAATGTTTTATCTAAAGCGTTTACTATCCTATATCTTTTTTTATTTCCAAGATTGTCAATCTCAATATTATGAAAATTCAGGAAACTATCTATAATTTTGTTTATATTAAGTAATTTACGTTTTCCCTTATATTCATAATACACTTCTCTTAACAAATTATTTTCAATGACTATTTTTAAGTCATTTAATATTAAAAGCATACTTCTGGGTTTCAATTTAGTTATATTTTCACTAAAACTTATCGGACTAGAAAAATGATCCAAATAACACTCTTCCTCAGAAAAGTCTTTTATTTTATCAACAACTTTAGAAATCCAAAATAAGTAATTTTCCATATCTACTTTTCTGCCTAACTCATTTATGCGTGAAGTGTTAAATGTAAGTGATAATTTCTTTCCTGCATTGTTTATTCTCATATTGCTTAATATATACTTACTTGCACTTAAAGGTGCAAAACTATCTTTTAGATTATTTGCCTCAACATTACGTCTTTTAATCACATTATCTGATATATCCATATTATTCATAGAAAATTTTTCAAAGGTAGTGTTGTCTGTTAAAAACAACCTTGATATAATGTTATAATCAAGTCCAGAAATATAATCTTTAATTAATCTATCAAGTCCAGAAATCTTTTTTTACTTATAATTATATAATTTCTATATTCAACCATAATTAGATAAGCATATCTGATTTCTTCTATACCTTGCTTTATAAATGTTGGCAATTGTTTAAATTTAAATATACAAAGTGAATATGTAATACTTTTTCCATTAATAATCTTCGTATCTTTAACAATGTTAACTGCATAATTTCCATACTTATTTTTAGATACCTCTTTAAATATTTCTTTAATTTTTTTGGTAAATGACTTTTCTTTATAATAAAAATATGCTGCTTCATTAAAAATTAATTGATCTAACATATATATTCCTCTCATTTATACAATTTTATATAATAAACTATTTATTTACACTCTTATACAAAACATATATATTATTAAAAAATAGCAAATATTTATACCAGATAGCTTATTATACAACTTCATAATTCTATATTTTCTGTATATTTCCTTCAAATTCCCTTTAAACTCAATTAATCCAAAAGAAAAAGACAGTTCTTTTTGCTATTAGATACAGCATAATAAACTAACCTTATAATTTTTTTATTAATATCCATATTCAAAATAAAAAGTTGTAAAAATCGCATTTATTTATGATACGGTTCACTATTTCATACTCTAAATGTAATGTTCATTTAGTTATTCATTTCGCTTTTTTATTTATATTCTTGAAGTTTAAATTTTCAAGAATACATGCTTAATTTTGTTCTATTGAAATATAACTTAATAGCAATTTAGAATTAATTAGAATTTTCCTAGATTTTATTAAATACTTGTTTACGAAAGCTATTTCATACATAAAACCTTTATTTTTCTATTAAAACTAAAACTTGAATCAAATATTAACTTATTCATACTTTAATCATTTGACTAATCTACCTTAAAAGAAAACTTGCACTTCGGAAAATTTTCACAAGATAGAACCCTAATCTTTCTTTCATCATCATACATTTTTTCTAGTTCCCCATTACAATAAGGACACCTCAAATTGCTATCCCCTTGATAAAATAAATTAATATCAACATTTAAATCTAGGCTTTGCATTATCTTTGTATATACATTAAGAGCTTTTTTATCTCCAATTATGTAAAAGTATTTTAATATTAATATTGTTGATTCTAAATTTTTAGAATCATTATAATTTCTTAACCAATTTGATATTAATGTTATAAATTTATCATTTCCAT
>JGI24708J26588_10003805_pt1 | contig 10706 bp, 12 predicted proteins | sample BioPla1DNA2_FD_26588 | JGI IMG/M metagenome (IMG submission 26588) | reverse complement strand
ATTAATAGTAAATGATGGTTCTACAGATAATACTAAGAATGTAGTAGAAAATTTAAATGTAAAAACCATAAACTTAGACAAAAATTATGGCAAAGGATATGCTATGAATATTGCTATAACAACATGTGACTATGATTATATTGCTTTTGTAGATGGAGATTTAGGCTTAACTTCTTCTGAAATTGAAAAATTAATATATCCAGTAATATCTAATGAAGTAGATTTTACCATAGCCAAATTTCCAGAAGCTAAAACTGTAACAAATGCAAAAGGGGGTTTTGGTTTTGTAAAAGGATTGGCAAAGAAAGGAGTTTATTTTTATACTAAAAAAGAAATAGATACCTCTCTTTCTGGCCAAAGAGTCTATAAAAAAGAAGTAATGGATATTATGAATTATATTCCAAATAGATATGGTATAGAGGTAGCCATGACCATTCAAGCTTTAAATGGCGACTTTACATTTAAAGAAGTACCTGTGAATATGAGTCATAGATATACAGAAAGAAATCTAAAAGGATTTATCCATAGAGGAAAACAGTTTTTAAATATATTAAAAACTTTAATAATTATGTTTTTTAGAAGGTGAAATAAATGAACTATATTAATTTAATTGTATTTGGAATAAGTTTAATTTTATCCTATATAGCTAGTCCTATGCTATTAGATATGTTTAAAAGTAGTGGTACTACAAAATTAAATTATAGGAAAGAAAATATTCCAATATCCATGGGTTTATTGTTTGTTTTAATTCAATTTATAAGTTTAAGTATAATATTGATATTTAGAGAAAATAGTTTAGAGTATATAATCCTATATTTATTTGCCATAACTCTAATGGGGCTTACTGGACTTTTAGATGATTTAACAGGGGATGAAGGTATTAAAGGGTTTAAAGGTCATATTAAGGCTTTTTTTAAAGGGAAATTGACTACAGGAGGTTTGAAGGCAGGTATAGGTTTTTTAATATCTTTGTTTGTTTCAACTTTTATTTCAGACAATTTAATTCAAATTGTAATAAACACATTATTGATAGCTCTTTTTACTAATTTAATTAATCTCTTTGATTTAAGACCAGGTAGAGCTTTAAAGCTTTTTATTTTAATCTCCATAATTATGCTATTTTCAAATGAAACCAATGAGTATAATTTTGTTTTATATTCTTTTTATGGTATATTATTTATATATTTACCAATGGATTTAAAAGGGATGGCTATGATGGGAGATATAGGTTCAAATGTATTAGGGATGACTTTAGGTATATATTGTGGATTTACACACAGTATAATAATGAAATCTATTTATTTGCTTATATTAATCATAATACATATAATGGCTGAAAAAATTTCTTTTACAAAAATAATTGAAAATAACAAAATTTTAAATTTTATCGATAAATTGGGAAGATAGAGGTGATTATACTGTTAAGTTATAGAAAGGCTGAAATTGTAGAAATACTTGAAGAAAACCAGGATATTGCTTATGTAAATGTAAGAATAGATGAAACTAATTCAAAAGCAATTAATTATAATAAATTAACTGGTAGAGTAAGTATAGGAGATATTGTTATTGTAAACACAACAGCAGTGGAATTGTCCCTAGGCACTGGGGGAGTACATTTTGTAATATTTAATTATAGTAATGAAAATAAGAATACAGAAGGCCAAGGACATATTATGAAATTGCGATATACACCTCATCAAATTAGATGTTTAGCAGCAGAGGAAGAGAACAGTCCTTATTATGAAGTTTTTCAAAATTTTAAATCCCTAGATGGTCATATTTTTATTATAGGTTCATTACACAGTATGTTAGCACCAATAGTAGCCATGTTAAAGTATTTAAATGAGGATATAAAAATAAATTATATTATGACTGACGGTGGCTCCCTACCTATAGATTTTAGCAATACAGTAAGAGATTTAAAATCAAAAAAATTAATTGAAAATACTATTACTATAGGACACGCTTTTGGTGGTGATTTAGAATGTATTAATATTTATACAGGTTTAATTGCAGCAAAAGAAGTATTAAAAGGAGATATAACTATTATAACTATGGGACCTGGTATAGTGGGAACAGGGACTAAATATGGATTTAGTGGCATAGAACAAGGATATATATTAGATGCAGTCAATACCTTAGGTGGAAAAGCTGTTTTAGTTCCAAGAATTAGTTTTAAAGATTCTAGAAAAAGACATTATGGCATTTCTCATCAAACAAGAACAGTATTATCTGAGATTGCAAAAACATCTGGAACTGTAATTTTTCCTATTTTAGACAAAGATAAATTAGGTTTACTAAAAAAACAAATTGATTTATTGGATTTAAATGGGAAACATAATATAATATATATGCCTGGAGATAATATAGATAAGGCCATGAATAGTTTTAAATTGAATATTAAAACTATGGGTAGAGATTATAAAGATGACAAGGAATATTTTTTAACTTTAGGTGCAGTTGGAAATTATGTAATAGAGCTTTTAAATAAGGGAGGCTTAAATTAATGAATCATGAAGAAAAAACTATGAAATCAGAAAAAATCTATGAGGGGAAGATGATCAACTTAAGGGTAGATACAGTGGAACTGCCAGATAAAAAATATTCAAAAAGAGAAATTGTGGAACATCCTGGTTCCGTAGGGATAATTGCTATAACCGATGATGGACATTTGGTATTAGTAAAACAATTTAGAAAGCCTGTAGAAAAAACTTTATTGGAAATACCTGCTGGAAAAATTGAAATTAATGAAGAGCCTAAGGAAACTGCTTTACGAGAACTATATGAAGAAACTGGATATAGAGCAGAAAAAATAGAGTATTTATTTGAATTTTATACATCTCCTGGATTTTCTAATGAAAAAATGTATTTGTTTTTAGCAACTGAGTTAATTGAAGGAAATGCAGAACCAGAGGATGATGAATATATTGAAATTGAAAAAATAAAATTAGAAGACTTAATAGAGATGATTTTAAAAGGAGAAATAGTAGATAGCAAAACCATAATCGGCATATATTATGGTGAAAGATATATAAGTCAAAAATAATTGCTTTGTGATAATATCCTCTCTTGTAGCATATTATTTTATAGAAAGCTTGTTTAACTGAAGGGAGGATTTTAATGTCATTAATTACTAGGATTAAAAGGTGGTTATTTAGACATTTCCAAAACAATTTTATAATTTATTTTATCCTTTCAACTGTATTTGCAATTGGCATAATAATAGGGGCTATCTCTATTAAAATACTAAACACAGAACAAAAAAATAATATAATAGTATTTCTAAATTCTTTTTTTAAAGCTATGAAAAATGATGGATTTGATAGTATATTAATATTTAAGCAATCAATTATAGATAATTTTAAGACTATTGGATTAATGTGGCTAACTGGATTAATAATTATTGGTATAGGAATAATTCCCATTGCAGTAATGTTTAGAGGTTTTGCCATAGGTTTTACAGTGGGATTTATTGTGAACGAATATGGAACTAAAGGCTTTTTATTTTCAATATTAGGTATTTTACCCCAAAATTTGTTTATAATTCCTGGGATAATCTCTATATCTTCTGTGGGAATTGCTTTTTCTCTTAATAATATTAAAAAAAGGAAAACTAAATTAAGATATAATAAAATTAATTTAAATATAATGGATTATTCCATTTTAATATTATTTTTTTCTATTATTGTGTTTATAGGTACTTTAATAGAGGCATTTATTTCCCCGATTTTTTTAAGAGCATTATCTGATTACTTAAAATAAGTCTATACTTCTAGAAAGAATAAAGGAGAACTTATATGTCTAATTTAATTATGGAAGAATATTTATACTATATTAAAGATGAAAAAGGATTGACTGCTAGTACCCTAGAGGCATATACTAGAGACATGGAACAATTTATTCAATATTTAGATAATAATAATATATCTGATTTAACTAAAGTAAATAAAACAATTATTATTACATATCTTTTATATCTGCAGAAAACTGGTAAAGCCAGTTCAACAATTTCTAGGAACTTAGCTTCAATCAGATGTTTTTATCAATATTTATTAAACAATGACTTAATTAAAGAAGACCCTACCCTTAATCTTCGATCTCCAAAACCAGAGAAGAAAATTCCTAGTATTTTAACTAAAGAAGAGGTAAACCATTTACTTTCTCAACCTAATACAGATAATTTTAAGGGAGTAAGGGACAAGGCTATGTTAGAATTATTATATGCTACAGGTATAAGAGTTTCAGAAATAGTTGCATTAGATCTGGACAATCTAGATTTAAATTTAGGATATTTATATTTAAAAAATTCAGAAGACAATGAAAGAGTTGTGCCCTTAGGAAGTGTTGCGTTAAAATATTTGTTAGATTATATTAATAATTATAGGCAACAGGTACTTAAAGACGAAAATCAAAAGGCTGTATTTTTAAATTTTAGTGGTGGAAGATTAACAAGACAAGGGTTTTGGAAAATAATAAGGAAATATGCTAAAGAATCAAAAATTGATAAAAACATTACTCCACACACATTAAGGCATTCTTTTGCAGTTCATTTATTACAAAATGGCGCTGATATAAAAACAGTGCAAAAAATGTTAGGGCATTCTGATATTTCTACAACTCAAATGTATTATTTTGCAACAGATAATGAAGAATTAATGGATGTATATAAAAAGACACATCCTAGAGCATAGGAGGTAAAATTATGGATTACATGGCAAATATGAAAGAAGCTATAGACTATATTAATGAAAAATATAGTGAAAAATTAGAACTAGGCATAGTTCTAGGTTCAGGTCTTGGAGGTTTAGGAGAAAGAATTGAAAACCCAATTAAAATCTCTTATAAAGATATTCCAGGATTTCCACTATCTACTGTAGAAGGTCATAAGGGACAATTAATAATTGGCCAATTATCAGGAAAAAATGTAATTGCTATGCAAGGAAGATTTCATTATTATGAAGGATATCCACTAAGCCAAGTAGTTTTTCCTATTCGTGTCATGATAGGACTAGGTATTAAAACTTTAATAGTTACTAATGCTGCAGGTGGAGTTAATGAAAACTTTGTTCCAGGNGATTTAATGATTATAGAAGATCATATAAATTTCACAGGGCAGAATCCATTAATAGGGCAAAACTTAGATTCCTTTGGACCTAGATTTGTAGATATGACTAAAGCTTATGATGAAAAACTGATACAATTGGCTATGAAAGTTGGGGAAAATTTAAATATAAATTTACAAAAGGGAGTTTATATGTGGCTTACAGGCCCTACTTATGAAACACCTGCGGAAATTAGATTAGCCAGAACTTTAGGTGCTTCAGCAGTAGGTATGTCAACAGTGCCAGAAGTAATTGTAGCTAGACATAGTGGAGTAGAAGTATTAGGTATATCCTGTATAACCAATATGGCTGCTGGAATATTAGACAAGCCCTTAAATCACGAAGAGGTAATAGAAACATCTTTAAAGGTACAGGATAAATTTGAAAAATTAATTGTTGAGGTAATAGATAGAATATAATTGGGGTGAAAAGGTATGAGAATATACGATATTATTAAGAAAAAAAGGGATGGAGAAGAATTAAGTACTGGAGAAATTAATTATTTTGTCCATGATTATACAAATGGAAATATTCCTGATTATCAAATATCTGCATTACTTATGGCTATATTTTTAAACAAAATGAATAAAAGGGAAACACTAGATTTAACTAAGGCTATGGTTAATTCAGGGGATACAGTAGATTTATCCAATATAGATGGTATAAAAGTAGATAAACATTCCACTGGTGGAGTTGGGGATACCACAACCATTGTATTAGGACCAATGATTGCTGCTTGTGGTGTACCATTTGTTAAAATGTCTGGTAGAGGTTTAGGTCATACGGGGGGTACTTTAGATAAATTAGAATCTATTAAAGATTTTAAAGTGGAATTAAGCACAGAAGAATTTATACAAAATTCTAATAAAATTAAAATAAGCTTATGTAGTCAAACTGCTAATATTACACCGGCAGATAAGAAATTTTATGCCTTAAGGGATGTAACTGCTACTGTAGAAAATTTATCCCTTATAGCTTCTAGTATTATGAGTAAAAAACTTGCCATAGGTTCAGATGCTATAATATTAGATGTTAAGGTAGGTAGTGGTGCTTTTATGAAAAACATAGATGATGCAATAGTTTTAGCAAAGGAAATGGTAGAAATAGGTATAGGATATGGAAGAGAAACCATTGCTTTAGTAACTAATATGGACGAACCCTTAGGAAATGCAGTTGGCAATGCTTTGGAAATTAAAGAAGCCATTGCAACTTTGCAGGGGCAAGGACCAGAAGATTTATATGAACTTTGTTTAGAATTAGGTTCTAGATTATTAGTATTATCTAAAAGAGTAGAAGACGAGAAAGAAGGTAGGACTTTATTAGAAGAAAAGNTGGAATCAGGTGCAGCCTATGAAAAATTACTAGAACTAGTCAAATACCAAGGTGGAGATGTGAAATTTATTAAAAATCCAGAATTATTGCCTAGTGCAAAATATATACTTGAGGTTAAAAGCGACAGTGAAGGATATGTGAAATCTTTAAATGCTGAAGAAGTTGGAAAAGTGGCTTTAAGCCTAGGCGCAGGTAGGGAAACTATGGATTCTATTATAGATTTGTCTGCTGGTTTAGTTTTAAACAAAAAAATTGATGATAAAGTAAATATAGGTGATACACTGGCCTATATTCACTGTAATCAATTGGAGAAGGGGAAGGAAGCTAAAGAAAAAATTAAAGAATTATATGTAATTGGAAATAAAAACACAAAGGCGAAAAAATTAGTATATGGAATAGTTTCCAAAGAAGGCACTGAATTATTTTAAATAAAAATCCTAATATCCATTGGATATTAGGATTTTTTATGATTATTTTTTATTAATTGTATAAGTAATGGCTAAATGGAAAATATAAAAGTAAATATAAAGATGGGAGGTAGAATTTTGAAGAAAAAAACCATATGGTTAATATTAATAGTTATAATATTTCAATTTGCAAATCCTATTTATGGTGAAGATAGCCTAGATATAAAAGCAGAATCAGCCATACTTATAGATTATCATACTGGAGAAATTTTATATGAAAAAAATGCTAATGCTAAATTGGCACCAGCTAGTATTAGCAAAATAATGACACTACTTATAGGTATGGAAGCATTGGAAAGTGGAAAGATAAAACTAACAGATAATGTAAGGATATCTAAACATGCTGCCAGTATGGGAGGAAGTCAACTATGGTTAGAAGAGGGAGAAAGCCAAACTGTAGAAGCTTTATTTAAGGCAATAGTTTTAAGATCCGCTAATGATGCATCTGTGGCTTTAGCTGAACATATTGCAGGCAGTGAAGAAATATTTGTAAATATGATGAATGAAAAAGCAAAAGCTTTGGGCATGAATAATAGTAATTTTACAAATGCCAGTGGATTGCCTCATGAAAACAATTATGTGTCTGCTAAGGACGTATCGAAAATGAGTCAAGAATTATTAAAACATAAAAAAATTCATGATTGGCTAACTATTTATATGGACGAAATGACAGTAGGGAAAAAGAAAGATAAAATAGCAGGATTAGTTAATACCAATAGATTAATAAAAGAATACGAAGGTACTACAGGTATAAAAACAGGCTCTACACAAGAAGCAGGATTTTGTTTATCAGCTTCAGCTAAAAGAGGAAATCTCCATTTAATAGGAGTTATTATGGGAGCAAAGAATTCTAGAATAAGATTTGATGAAAGTATGAGATTATTAGACTATGGATTTGCAAATTATGATTCCATACCTATTGGAAGAAAAGGAGATATTTTTGGAAAAGTTCCAATTCATAAGGGAGATATAGAATATTTGGAAGTTGTTTTAGAAAGGGATGCATATATTTTAATACCTAAGGAAAAAGGTCAGGACATAAATAAAGAAATCGTATTGCCAGAGTTTATAGAAAGTCCTATAGCTGAAGGAGAGAAAATAGGGGAATTAATTATAAAAATCCATGATAAAGAAATAGATAGAATAAATTTAGTGTCTAAAAATCATATTGGAAAAGCGAAATTTAATGAAATGTTAAAAAAGGTGATAAAATCTCTGTTAATTAATAAATAAATAAAATATTTGAACTTTTATTAAAAAAACTATAAAATAGAATAGAGAATGCTAGAACCTCGGCGACTCAGTCGAGGTTAAACTAATTTATAGTAGGATCTACTAATAATCTAAATCTATTTTTAAAATAATTAATTAGTTTAGGAGTATGTATATGGAATATAAAATTGTTTTGGAATCCTTTGAGGGACCTATGGACTTATTATTGCATCTAATAGATAGTGCCGAAATAGATATATATGATATACCAATAAATGAAATTACAGAGCAATATTTAGAGCATATTAAAAGAATGGAACAACTAGATTTAGAGGTAACTAGTGAATTTTTATTGATGGCAGCTACATTATTAGAAATAAAATCTAAAATGTTATTACCCAATGAAAAAAAATCAGAGGAGGAACAATTAGGGACTGAAGACACAGATCCTAGATTAGAATTAGTAAAAAGCTTAATTGAATACAAAAAGTATAAATATGCTTCTAAGGAATTGCAGAATTACGAGGAAGTTCAAAAAAAGGTATATTATAAACCAAAAGAAGATATTACAATTTTCCAAGAAGAGGAAGAAATAGAAGAAATGGATTTAGATAAATTAGTGAATGCCTTAAAGGACTTACTTAAAAAAAATAAAAATGCAAAGATTTCAATTAATATAGATGAAATTCAGAAAGAAGAATATACTCTAGATGAAAGTATGGAAAAAATAAAAATGGAATTAGAAGAAAGGGAAAAGATTAAATTTAGTAGTTTATTTGATATGGATTCTAGTAAAAAAGAAATTGTTATTACATTTTTATCTATATTAGAATTAATTAGAATTAAATATATAACAATTTTTCAAGAGGATAATTTTTCTGAAATAATAATAAGCAAAAGGGGCTGAAAAAATGTGTGAAAATGTAGATAAAAGAGAAGTTAAAGCAATTATTGAAGCCCTACTATTTGTATGGGGCGATCCATTATCTATAAAAGATATTTCCAAAATATTAGAAATTAAAGAAAACAAAGTGGAACAATTATTAGAAGAAATGATAGATGATTTTAATTATAATAGAAGAGGAATTAAAATTATTCGTCTAGAGAATAAATATCAACTTTGTACAAGACCTGAACATTATCCATGGATATCTAAACTATCTCAACAAAAAGGTACTAAGAGTTTATCTACTGCAGCTCTTGAAACATTATCTATAATTGCATATAAACAGCCTATTACAAAAAATGAAATTGAAAGAATACGAGGAGTAAGATGTGATAAAGTAATAGAAACTTTAATGAATAAGGAACTAGTTGAAGAAAAAGGGAGATTAGAAAAAACAGGTAAGCCCATAATATATGGCACTACAGATGAATTTTTAAGATATTTTGGTCTAGAGTCTTTAAGTGATTTACCGGAACTTAAAGATTTTAATATTACAGATGAGGAAATAAACAATGTGGAAGAATAATACAAATATTTGTATTATTCTTCTTTTTTTTGGGAAAATACTAATGAGCATATACAAATAACTTTTAGAGGTGTATAAATGAAATATTTTTTTATTTTAGCAATTGTATTTTTACTTTTATTACTATTACCCATAAAATTTAGAATAGAATTAAAAATTATAGAAAATAAAATGTCTATAAAATTATCTTCATCCTATTTATTTGGATTATTTAGTCCAGAAATTTATCCTAAAGATAGTAAAAGAAAAAAAAGATCTTCTTCTAGTAATTTAAAGGCTATTAGAAATACAATTAAAGAATTAAAATATATAGATTTAGCAAAGTACATTTGGAATAGATTACATATAGAAAAATTACAATCAATAATTACAATAGGTACTACTAATCCCTTTAATACATCTATACTATATGGTTCATTATGGAGTGTTAAAGGGATTGGTATTAGCTATTTACTGAAAAAAAAAGATATTAATTTATTAGATATAGACATAATACCTTGCTTTGGGAAAAATCAATTAGATATTGATTTTCACTGTATAATAAAAATAAAAATGGTTTATATTATAAATATATGGATAAAGTTATTAAAATCATACAAAGGTGGTGAAAAAAATGTCAGAACACCCAATAGAAGGGTTAATGAAATCTACAATGAATAGCCTAAAGGAAATGGTAGATGTAAATACAATTATTGGGGATCCAGTCCAGTCTCCAGATGGTTTAGTTATAATTCCTGTATCAAAAATATGCTTTGGCTTTGCCTCAGGAGGTACAGAGTTTAATAAAGCAAAAGTTCCAAAAGATAATATTTCTTCAGATGAAAAACTGCCTTTTGGAGGAGGTAGTGGTGCTGGAGTATCAGTACAACCAGTGGGCTTTATAGTAGTTGGAAACAATCAAATAAAATTATTAACTGTAGATGAAGGAAATACAGCATTAAGTAGTTTATTTGATTTTATGACTAAAATTGCTGATAATATCAATGAAGCCATGGATAAAAATAGTAAAAATCAAAACCCTAATATAGACATAGATGATAATATGAATATTCATTAATAAGGAAAAATATATTTCAAGGATTTTCATGAAATGAGGGACAGTATTGAAAAAAAGCATAATA
>JGI24708J26588_10003803_pt1 | contig 10711 bp, 8 predicted proteins | sample BioPla1DNA2_FD_26588 | JGI IMG/M metagenome (IMG submission 26588) | reverse complement strand
TTTATTTATTTTAAATATATTTTCTCCTTTTAAAAATATTGATGCTTTAGAGATTGTGTCCTTACTTAATTTTTTATTACCTACTATTTCTATTTTTTTAATAGTAAAAAAATCTGTTTTAAATGCAAATAAATATATTAATATAAATATAAATAATAGCAATATAAAATTTAATATTCTTTTTCTTCTTTTTTCTCTTTTTCTACGCTTTTTATATCTTCTATTACTATCCATGGGCTTACACCACCAATTTGCCTGTCCAATTTTACCTTAGCAGCAAAAAGCTGCTAAGCTTTAATAAATTTAATATCTGCTCCCAGTTTTTTTAAATCTAAATGAAAGTTTTCATATCCTCTTTTAATATGGTATACATTTTCTACTATTGTTTCACCTTTAGCTGCTAAACCAGCTAATACTAAAGCAGCTCCTCCTCTTAAATCTTTTGCTGTAGTTTTTGCTCCAGTTAGTTCTTTAACCCCTTTAATTACTGCTATTCTACCAAAGGTTTTTATATTAGCTCCCATTCTAATTAATTCTTCAGCATGTTTAAATCTATTTTCAAAAACTGTTTCAGAAATAATACTTGTACCTGTACCAATACTTAAAAGAGCCATTATTTGTGCTTGCATATCTGTAGGAAAACCTGGATAAGGCAATGTTTGAATCATTTCAATGGGATTTATCTTTTTAGGCCCTATTATTTTTAAAGATTTTTCATCAGTATATATTAAACATCCTGCTTCTCTTAGTTTTGCACTAATAGCTTGAAGATGGTCTATTATTACATTCTTAATAATAATTTCTCCTTCAGTTATAGCCGAAGCCACCATAAAGGTACCTGCTACTATTCTATCTGGCATAGTATTATGATTTACATCTATTAATTTATCTACACCTTCTATAGTAATTACACTAGTCCCAGCTCCTTTTATTTTTGCTCCTGCACAGTTTAAGTAGGTTTGTAAATCTATAATTTCAGGTTCCCTAGCTGCATTTCGGATTATTGTAGTTCCTTTTGCCCCTACTCCTGCTAATATAATGTTCTCAGTAGCTCCTACACTTGGATAATCTAATTGTATTTCAGTGCCAATTAAACCTTTAGTTCTACAATGAATAAATCCATGGGATTCCTCTATTTCAGCTCCTAATTCTCGTAGGGCTTTAAGATGTAAATCAATAGGCCTTGGCCCAATTTCGCAGCCTCCTGGATAAGAAATTTTCACTTCACCTATACGAGAAAGCATTGCTCCCATAAATATAATTGATGAACGCATTTCTCTAACTAATTCTTCAGGTATTTCTACTTTATTTAAAGGCTTTGAGTCTATCCACATTATATCTTCCATATATTTTACCCTACAACCAAGGGAATTTAAAATTTTTACCATTATCTCCACATCTCTAAGATTGGGTACATTAAATAAAGTAGATTCATTTCCACCAATAATAGTAGCAGCTAATATGGGTAAAATAGCGTTTTTAGCACCAGATATATTCACTTCCCCATTAAGTCTATTACCCCCGTTGACAATAATCTTTCCCATTATCCCACCTCCAAATAAAATGTCAAAGTATATCTCCATATTATGCATATATATTGGAAGTGTGACATTTAGATTATAGTATTAGATTATCTATAATATCCACTATTTTTTCAGCTGCATTAATATTACCAATTTTACTACTATTTATAGACATTTCTCTTAATTTGTTTTTATCATTAATAATACTATTTATAATTTCATTTAAAAATTTCCCTGTTAAATCTTTTTCTAATATCACTTTAGCTGCACCTTTGTTTTCAAAAGCCCTAGCATTATATTCTTGATGATTTTCTGCAGTATAGGCTTTGGGAATTAATATACTTGGAATACCAATAGCGGATATTTCTGATAGAGTAATAGCACCAGCAGATGTTATTACTAAATCTGCAATATTTAATCCCTTGGGCATATCATAAAAATATGGTAATATTTTTATGTTTTCACCTAATTTAATATTATTTTTATCTAAGTTCTCCATAAATTCACTATAGAATCTTTTCCCTGTTATATGAAATATTTGTAAATCGTTGTTAATATTTTTTTCTATTACATAATACATTGCATCATTAAGTTTTTTCTGGCCTCCACTACCTCCAAAAGAAATAATAAATGGCATTTGGGGATTAATATTTAATTCTTTATATGCAATTTTTTTGTCAATTTCTATTATGTCTTTTCGAATTGGATTGCCAGTTAAAATTATTTTTTCAGGATATTTAAAATATTTTTCAGATTCTTTAAAAGTAATTAAAATATTATCTACATATCTAGATAGTATTTTATTAGTCATACCTGGAAAAGCATTTTGTTCATGAATAACAGTAGGTATGTTTTTTTTCGCTGCCTGATATACTACTGGGCCACAAACATAGCCACCAGTTCCAATTACAACATCAGGCTTAAATTCTTTAATAATTTTTTTCGAATCTTTAAGGCCTAAAAATAATTCTTTAATAGCTATAAAAGATTCTTTGTTAATTCTCCTTGGCATTCCCTTAACACGAATAGTTTTAAATTTAAAACCTTCCCTAGGCACTAATTCAGCTTCTAATCCTTTTTCTGTACCTACATATAGTATTTCTGCCTTCTTATGTCTATCTTTTATCTCATTAGCTATACTTAAGGCTGGATATATATGTCCTCCAGTCCCTCCTCCAGTAATTAAATATCGCATAATTTCAACTCCTATTATCTTTTACATGTCTAGAAATATTTAGTAATATGCCTATGGCAGACATATATATTATTAGGGAAGTCCCTCCATATGATACCAAGGGCAATGGTATGCCAGTAGGAGGTATGGATGAGGTAACAACCCCTATATGAATTAAAGTTTGAATTGTTATCAAAGATACAATTCCTGAAGCAAGTAATGTTCCAAATAAATCTTCCACATTTAAGGCTGTTCTAATACCCCTCCAAATAAGTAAGAAAAATAATAATATAACTGTCAAGGCACCTAAAAAACCTAATTCTTCTCCTATAATTGCAAATATAAAATCATTATAAGGTTCTGGAATATAAAAAAATTTTTGTCTGCTTTTACCAAGGCCTAGGCCAAATAATCCACCAGAACCTAAAGCATACAATGATTGAACCGCTTGCCAACCTGTATCAGTTTTATCAGCAAAAGGATCTAAAAAACTTGTAAATCTTCTCATTCTATATTGATTTTCTTCATCAGTAATTGCTTTGAATAATCCAAAGGATGCCAAAACCATTAGGAAAAACAAATGGGAAATTTTCATACCAGCTACAAATAATATACTAATTAGTGTAGCCCCCAATGTAACAGTAGTAGATAAGTCCTTTTGTAAATATATCATTCCACAGGATAAACCTATTATTAATAGCGCTGGAACCAATCCCCTTGTAAAATCCCTTATCTTGTCTTTCTTTTTAGATAAAAAAGAAGAAAGGTATATTATAGAGCCTAGTTTTATAATATCTGAAGGCATAAAAGTTTTAGAACCTATTCCTACCCATCGTCTTGCTCCCTTAAACTCTTGACCTAAGGGAGTGAAAATTAACATCCCAGTTAAAATTGACATTATAAATATAAATCTAGACATTCTATCTAATCTTCTATAATCAAAATTCATAAAAAACAATAATGCTACTGTACCTACACCTGCAGCAATTAACTGCTTTTTTAAAAAATAATAACCATTATTATATTTTTTAATTCCCTCAGGCCAAGAGGAACTAAATACCATAACAATCCCAATAAACACCAGGAGTAATGTTGCTAAAAGCAAAGTAAAGTCGGGAGCTTTTTTTATATCCTTTTTAGCCATTATTCTCCTCCCTTAAACTAAATACTGAAGCTTTGAAATCCTCTCCCCTTTTTTCAAAACTAGGATACATATCCCAGCTAGCACAAGCTGGCGAAAGAAGTACATTATCATTTTTAGTAGCTAAACTAAAACTAGTCTTCACTGCTTCTTTCATATTCTCTACTAAAAATATATTTTTAAAACCATATTTTATAGCAGTATCTTTTATTTTTTCCTTAGTTTCACCTAATAATATTAGTGCTTTTACCTTATTATTAAATGCTTTAATGAAATCATCAAAATCTGTACCTTTATCCATTCCTCCAGCAATTAATATAATAGGACTATTAATTGCCTCTATGGCTTTAATACTAGCATCTGAATTTGTTCCCTTGGAGTCATTATAAAATTTAACCCCATTTATTGTATCCACATATTCAATTCTATGTTCTACACCTGGAAAAGTTTTTAATACATCTCTTACTATTTTAAAATCTATATCCATAATCCAAGCTACAGCAACAGATGCTAAAACATTTTCTAAATTATGTTTTCCTGGTAACATTNTTTCATCTATTCNAATTACTTTATCTAGTTTTTCTCCATTGTTTATTACAATATATCTGTCTTCTACATATACCCCTTTATCCAATTTATTATCTAAACTAAACCAGATAATATTGGAGTTTATTTCATTTACCATTTCTCTTATATTTATATCATCATAATTTAATATGGTAAATCCCTCTTTAGTTTGATTTTTAAAAATTTTTTTCTTAGCATTTATATAATTCTCATAATTTCCATGCCAATTTAAATGGTCTGGAGTAATATTTAATATTAAGGATATTTTAGGATTAAAATCTTTTGTGCTTTCCAATTGAAAACTACTAGTTTCAATTACAAAAATATCTTCTTCTTTTGAATTTACTAAATCCCACAATAACCCTACCCCAATATTCCCTACTACATAGGTGTTAAAACCAGCTTTTTTAAAATATTCCCCTGTTAAAGTGGTAGTAGTGGTCTTTCCATTGGTACCTGTAATTGCGATAAATTTTGCATTTGGTCGAATTCTATAGGCTAATTCTATATCTGTAATAAACTCAATTCCTTTTTCATTTGCCCTTTTAAAAATATCTAAATCTAAGGGTACACCAGGAGATTTAATTATTAAATCTATATTTTTTAAGGAAACATCATTAGTACCTAAATATAATTTTGCATCTATATCTTTTATTTCATCTAAATATTCTTTTAAATCTTCTTTTTCCTTAGTGTCTGAAATATATATATTAGCCCCTATTTTATTTAATGCTTTCACAGTGGATACCCCACTTATTCCTAGTCCTAGTATTAATATATTTTTATCTTTTAAATCCATAATTGCACCTGACTTTCAATTTAGTTTAGGCTTACTACGCCTATTAAACATAATAAAACAGTTATAGTCCAAAACACAATTACAACTCTAGTTTCCTCCCAGCCCTTTTCTTCAAAATGGTGATGAAGAGGGCTCATTAAAAATACTCTTTTTCCTGTTAATTTATAGGAGGTTACCTGAATAATAACAGACAGGGCTTCAATAAAGTATATACCCCCTGCTATAGGAATAATTAAAGGCAAATTTAAAAGTATAGCTACTGCTGCCACTGCCCCTCCTAAAGCCATAGAACCTGTATCTCCCATAAACACTTTTGCAGGATATGCATTGTATATTAAAAAGCCTAAACAAGCACCTGTTAAAGCAGCAGAAAATATAGCAGTACTTCCAAAGCCCCAATTTAGAGCCACAAGCCCAAAAAAAGATAAAACAATTAAGGTTACACCAGAGGCTAAACCATCTAATCCATCAGTTAAATTCACTGAATTTACTGTGCCTACTACTACAAAAGCTATAAAGGGCACATAAAATATTCCTAAATCTAAATATCTATTACTTAAAAATGGTACTATTACTTTTGTCCCTAACATAGAGGTATTAGATTGATATATTGCCAATATTACTGCTAAGATTACTTGCCCAATTAATTTTTGATAAGCCTTAAGCCCTAAAGACCTTTTGTTCACTGTTTTTAAATAATCATCAATAAATCCAATTATTCCAAAACCAAAAGTAGATATTAATAATACATACATATCTCTATTTAACATTCCTGAAGTAATTGTAGTTATTAATAATGCTACAAGCATTATTATTCCTCCCATGGTAGGAGTTCCTGATTTAACTAAATGTGATTCTGGACCATCGTCTCTAACATTTTGCCCTATTTTAAGTCTTCTTAACATAGGAATAATAATAGGGCCTAATATAAGGGTTATTATAAAGGAGGTGAGAATCACCCTAATAATATCTATATAATCCACCATTTATTTTCTCCTCTCTAGTAAATATTACTATGACATTTACATATGTTTTAATATATCCAATACTATTTCTTTTTCATTAAAGGGAATTACCTTGTCTTTAATTATAGTATAAGTTTCGTGTCCTTTCCCAGCTAACAATATTGTATCTTTAGCTTTTGCATTTCTTAATGCATATTCAATGGCTTCTCGCCTATTAGTAATTGCAATATAGTCTCCCTTTACCTTTTCTACACCTACAATAATATCTTTAATAATTTCATCAGGGTCCTCATATCTTGGATTGTCTGAAGTTATTATACATAAATCTGCATGTTTTGCTACTGTTTCACCCATAATAGGTCTTTTGCTCTTATCTCTATTACCTCCTGCTCCAAATAATACTACCTTTCTTCCTTCAGCAAATTGATCTATAGTTGTAAGCACTTTCTCTAAACCGTCTGGAGTATGAGCATAGTCTATTATAACAGTAAAATCTTCTTCTATAGGCACCATTTCAAATCTGCCTTTAATTCCCATTACAGACTCTAAGCCTTTTTTAATAGTAGATAAGCTTAAACCATAAACAATGCCACAAGAAGCGGCAGCTAATGCATTATATATACTAAATTTGCCCAATAAATTTAAATTAATAGGAATTGAATCATCTATAGTGTTTAAAGTAAATTCAACTCCTTTATTGCTATATACAATATCTGTAGCATATATATCTCCTTTATTATCTATTCCGTAAGTAATAGTGGGAATAGAATTTTCTACTTCTTCTAATATTCTTCTTCCATAGATGTCATCTATATTTATAATATTATATTTCTTAGTCTTGTTAAATAGTCTTAATTTGCTTTTAAAATAATTTTCCATGGTATTGTGATAATCTAAATGATCTTCAGTTAAATTGGTAAATATCCCTATTTGAAAATCTATATATTCTACTCGTTGTAAATCTAATGCATGGGAAGATACTTCCATAGCACAGTATTTTGTGTTTGTATCTACCATGGATTTTAAATACCTGGCTACTGTTAAAGAGTCTGGTGTAGTATTAATATTATCCAATTCTTTTCCATCTACTAAGGTTCCCATTGTTCCAATTATTCCTGTTTTATCCCCATGTGCATCAAATATAGATTTTATTAAATATGTAATTGAAGTTTTCCCATTGGTACCTGTAACTCCTATTAAATCTATATTTTTAGAGGGTTCCCCATAAAAAACAGAAGAAAATTTAGCCAATGCTAATTGAGTATCTTCTACTTGTAATATAGTAATATCTCCATATTCAATAAATACATTTTTTTCTACTACAACACAAATAGCCCCATTTTTTATTGCCTCATTTATATAATTATGTCCATCTACAGTAAAACCTTCTATGGCAACAAACATATTTCCCTGTTTGATTTTTCTAGAATCTTGTTCTATTCCTGTTATTTCAATATAGGTATTGCCTTGTATTATTTTTGTTTTANAATCTTTAATAATTGTTTCTAATTTCAAATTAGCACCTGCTTTCCATTTTAGAAAATATAATTAATTAAAAGGCAACTTTTATAGTCGCCCCTTAACAATATTACTCCTTTGTCTTAGAAAATTCAACTTCAATAGTAGAGTTTTTATCCACTTGTGAATTTGGCTCTGGAACTTGTTTTATTACTGTACCTTCTCCAATGAAATAATACTTTAGTCCTAAACCCTCTAATATTTTCATTACATCTTCTTTAGATCTTCCTATTAAATTAGGTAATATAACTTTGTTTTCTAATTTAAATTCCTCATCTAAGTATAAATCTACAATAGAGCCTTTGGAAACTTCCATATCTGGGGACGGAAATTGATCTATTATCTTAGAATCTTCTTTTATATTAAAGGACTCTGAAGTGTATTTTAATTGATTTTCCAATAAAATTCTACCTGCCTCCCCAATGGTTTTACCTCTTACATCAGGAACTTTTACCATATATTCAAATTGTTCTTTTTCCTCCTCCGTAAACTCTGGCTCTATTTCCATATAGTCTAAAATTTCTTCAATTAGTTTCCCGGCCACTGGAGCAGCCACAGAACCTCCATAATATACTCCCACTGGCTCATCTACTATAACTAATACAGATACTTTAGGGTCTGTAGCTGGAGCTACAGCTAAAAAGGAACCTATGTATTTACCAGGTGCATATTTTCCATCTATAATTTTTTGTGCAGTACCTGTTTTACCTGCCACTTTATATCCTGGAACATAAGCATTAGTTCCTGTTCCATTGGTTACTACAGATTCCATCATTTCCATCATAGTATCTGAAGTAGTTTTAGATATAACTTGACGAATTATTTCTGTTTCGTTTTCCATAATTATATTACCTTCATTGTCTATTAATTGAGATACTATTCTAGGTTTCATTAAATAACCTCCATTAGCCATGGCATTTACCGCATTAATAAGCTGTATTGGTGTTACTGCAATTCCATGGCCATAGGACATAGTGGCTAAGTTCACTTCTCTAATAACATCAATATTTGGAGGNATTATTCCCGCTTGTTCCCCAAGTAATTCAATGCCAGTAGTCTCTCCAAAGCCAAAAGCCTTAATATATTTATATAGTTTTTCTTTACCCAATTTTCTACCTAAATCTACAAAAACAATATTACAAGAATTATCCATTCCTTCTTTTAAAGTTTGAGGTCCATGGGGATTATACCATCTAGAACATTTTAATACTGCCCCAGGGATATCTCTAATAAAACCATTACAATAGAAATTAGTATCAATATTTGCAACACCCTCTTCTAAAGCAGCAGCAGCCACTACGGTTTTAAAAGTAGAACCAGGTTCATAAACATCTGAAATAGCAAAATTTCGCCACATACTATACCATTCTTTTTGNAATTCTTCCATAGATAAATCCTGCCAAATTTGCTTTTTTCCATCATCTAATGGCTCCCTAGGATTATTAGGATTATAATGAGGTAAATTAGCCATAGCTAATACATCTCCAGTTTTTGGCTCCATTACAATAATAGAAACATTTTTAGCTTGAGTTTCCATTAAAGATTCCATAGCAGCTTTTTCTGCAAAATGTTGAATAGCTTCATCAATTGTCAATACTACATTTAGTCCATCTTCTGCATCTATAATCTTTTCACCATCATAAGGCATTTGTCTACCACTAGCATCTGTAGTTTTTATCCATCTACCTGGACTACCAGATAAGTATTTATCATAAGTTTTTTCAATACCATCTAAACCATCATTATCTATATTTGTAAAACCTAGAATATAAGGAGCAAAATCCTCATAGGGATAAAATCTTTTATTATCATCTATTACACTAATTCCTGATAATTTAGCATTTCTTAATTCCTTAGCCTCTTCCTTGCTTATCCATTGTTTGATTTTTTCTGCATCTACGCTTTTAGTTATTTTCTCATAAACAACTTTTTCATCCAAATCCAATATTTCTGCTACTTTTTTAGCTGTAAAAGTTTTATCTTTTATATCAGCAGGATTAGCCCATACTGTATAGGAGGATATATTAACAGCAAGTTTTTTACCATTTCTATCGTAAATAATTCCTCTTTTCGCTTTAATTTCAATACCCCTAGTCCATTGTTCTAACGCACCTTTTTTCAATTCTTCCCCAGATGCTATTTGTATATACCCTAATCTAAAAGTAAGTCCAATAATTAATACTAAAACTACTACAAATACAAAGACTAATCTTTTTTTTGTAGTATTACTTGTTTTAGTCAATATTAAGCCCCCCTAAAAAAACCTAATACTAGATTAAAAATATTTTTAAATTGTTCAGATAATGATTTATTACTTTCAATATCTAAGCCATTGTCTAATTCTTCTATAGATAAATAAACTAATTGTTCCTCATTGGGATAATCCATACCAAGTTTGATTTTAGCATTTTCCTCAATTTTAGCTGAATTTTTAATATATTCTAATTTAGCAATTAAATCTTCCCTATCCCTTTCTAATTCATATCTTTGGTTTTCTAATTCCATAATTTCTAATTTCATTTTTGTAATATTNGTATAGCCATTTAATATATATATACACAATATTAAGCCAATTATTGCAAACATAATAGCTAAAATTTTTGAGGAGGATTTGGCCTTTTTCCTTTTCTTTGCTCTCCTTTGTTCTTCTTTTTCTATTATAGTTTCAATCTCTTCCTGATAATAACTATCAAATTCCATTTTATTTACTAACAATTTATTCTACCTCCCCCTTCTTTAGAACTTAAACCTTCATGCCAATTCTTAATTTAGCACTTCTAGCTCTTGGATTTTCATCTATTTCTAATTCTTTTGGTACTATAGGTTTTCTGGTAATTATTTCTATTTCTTTTTTCTTATCACAAATACATATGGGAAAATCCTTTGGACAAATACAGTCCTTTGCCAATTCATTAAAACTATTTTTTACAATTCTATCCTCTAAAGAATGAAAAGTAATTATACATATCCTTCCATCTTTGTTTAATAGATTAACCATTTTAGGTATAGTATTTTCAAGTACAT
>JGI24708J26588_10003797_pt1 | contig 10725 bp, 10 predicted proteins | sample BioPla1DNA2_FD_26588 | JGI IMG/M metagenome (IMG submission 26588) | reverse complement strand
TGAATGATGCAAATTTGGCTAAAAAAAACGATGAAATGAAACGATATAATTGAGTTTATTATGAATGGGAAACAATTTTTCAATGCTATTGCTCTGTTTTTAATAGGCGTAGGTCTATTTAATACTTCTTTCCTTATAGGATGTGAAGGAAAGGGTCGAATTCATTCTTCGAATGATGGAAGGAACAATATTATTCCAAAAAATAAATGATTTGAAAACCTATTAATTGATTTTTGGATAAAGCACAATTTACTAAGTGAATAATAATTAAATATATTATGAATGAGAAACAATTTTTCAATTTTATTTCTGTGTTTTTAATAGGAGTAGGTCTATTCGATACTTCTTTTCTTATAGGATGTGAGGGAAAGGGTCGAATTCATTCTTCGAATGAGGGAAAGAATAACAATGGTGAAACAAACAAATCCGCCGCGCTATTCGATACTTTTATTTATAATTATTTTTAAATTTTATTTCTATGAAAAAAAGAGTTTTGTTTTTCTTTTTTGGCTTATGTCTAAGCATTGCCACAATTGCACAGGTGCAGGTGAGGGGCAATGTGACGGACAATCAGGGCGAACCGATTCCGGGAGTTACCATCCTAGAAAAAGGAACACAGCACGGTACAACCACCGATATTGATGGCAACTACCATATTGCCGTCACCGGACCGGAGTCGATACTTCAATTTTCTTTTGTGGGAATGGATACCAAAGAGGTGACGGTTGGAAACCAGCGAGTCATCAATGTGGTGATGGATGAAATCGCTACCGACCTTGATGAGATTGTAGTAGTTGGTTACGGTACCATGCGAAAGAGTGATATTACCGGTGCCATCTCCTCGGTCAGATCAGATGCACTCCAAAACATTATCACTCCTGATGCTGCCGCAGCTTTACAGGGCAAGGTTTCCGGTGTGCAGGTACTGACCAACTCCGGTGCCCCCGGTGAGGGTGCCTCTATACGGGTGCGCGGTTATTCGTCAAACTCAGGTAATCTCGGGCCGCTCCTGATCGTGGACGGGCTGCAGGTTGACAACATTCAATATCTGGATCCATCGATGATCGAATCGATTGAGATATTGAAAGATGCAGCTTCTGCGGCTATTTATGGAGCTCAGGCTGGTAACGGTGTGGTACTGATTACCACCAAATCGGGGGCTTCTGCCAGGGGTATTCCCAGCATCTCATATGACATGAGTTATGCCAATCAGAGCCTTGCCAGACATCCACAAATATTCAGGGCTGCCGATTTCATTGAATACAAAAAAATGTCAGGTCTACCCATCGAAGCGCAACTGGAAGCGAACAATTATGATGGTACGGATACCGACTGGTTCGATGTAGTATTCGCTCCATCCTGGATTCAAAAGCATACAGTCACATTCCAAGGGGGAAACAACAAAGGAAACTTCCTCACCTCAATCAATTACATCCTTAACGATGGTATTGTAAAGAAAGACAGGGATCTCTACAAACGTCTCTCCGCTCAGATCAATGGCGATTACAACATCAAGAGCTGGTTACAGGTAGGAACCAACAACTCTATTGAGAAATGGTCAACCCGATCGGTACCCCATATGACACAATATGGCTCAGTGATGAATTCAGTGCTGACATTGGACCCGTTGACTCCTGTATACTATTCCAGTCCCGATGAATTCCCTCCTACCATGAAGCAGGCGTATGATGCGGGCAAGAACATTCTCAGAGATCCAGACAACGGCCTTTATTATGCTACTTCGAAATATATAACCGACGACAGTGGAAACCCTCTGTTGCAAAGAGATCGCGTAGACTCTGAAAACAAAGGCATCACCCTGCGTGGTATGATTTTCGGGAACCTGAAACCAGTAAAGGGGCTTGTAATCACCTCCCGTCTGGGCTACAGGGTGTCACAGAGTAACTCACACAGCTTCAGCACCCCATACTATGCTACGCCTCAGGCCAAGTCGGAGGATTACAACATCTCCGCAAATGCAAACACCGGGCTATATTATCAATTTGAGAATTTCGCCAACTACAACATTACCCTCGATCAGCACGCCATCACGGCAATGGCCGGAATGTCATATATCGAGAACAACTGGGACAATGTGAGTACCAGCGCCCAGGGTCCCGACATCCTGACAGGTTATGAGCCCAACTTCCGTTACATGGATTATGTGAAGAGCAACGTGGTAGATGGTGAGGAGAAGACAGTGAAGAGTTTCGGAAACCTGCCCGGCAAATCAGCACAAATATCCTATTTCGGACGCTTCATTTATACCTTCGACAATCGATATACCCTTCAGGCCAACTTCCGTGCTGATGCATTTGACTCTTCCAAACTGCCCCCAGACAACCGTTGGGGATACTTCCCTTCATTCTCAGCAGGGTGGACCGTCAGTAACGAGAAATTCTTTTCAGAAAACATCAACATGGATACTTTCTCATTCCTGAGACTCCGTGCCTCTTGGGGACGCAACGGGAACATCAATGTACTCAACAATTACAGGTACAGTACCTCCATCGCCTACAACAGCTCCTGGTATCAGTATAGTGTGGAGGATAATGCTGTCTCATACGGTTCCAGACCCTCCGGCCTGGCCAATCCGAACCTCAGGTGGGAAACTTCTGATCAGCTCGACCTGGGTGTGGAAATGAGATTCCTGAGAAACAGACTTGCCTTCTCCGCAGACTACTTCGATAAAAAGACCAAGGATCTGCTGGTAAATATCAATCCTGTTCCTGAACTGGGCGTGGCACAAACCACTGTCAACGCAGGTTCGGTTCTCAACAGGGGGCTTGAGTTTGAGGCATCCTGGAGAGACAATATTGGAAAGGATTTTAGCTACTCAGTCAGTGCGAACTTCTCTACACTGCACAACGAAGTCACCTATCTTGATCCCTCTATCTCACGACTTGAAGGAGCCATCGGTGGGGTAGATGGTACCAACAACCCTATCCGCACCGCGTTTGAAGTGGGATATCCTATCTGGTATTTCAGAGGATATCAGTATGAAGGAGTGAACCCTGAAACGGGAGAAGCCATCCTCACAGATATCAATAACGACGGGATAATCTCGGATGGCGATATGACTTATCTCGGTAAGGCTATCCCCGATTTCACCTATGGGGTGAACATCAATCTGGCCTACAAGGGATTTGACCTGAACTTGTTTGGAACCGGAGTGAGCGGTAACGATATCTTCACCGTATTGTACCGTGCCGATACACCGATGCGCAACTCACTCAAATATTACTATGACAACGCCTGGAGACCGGATAAAAGGAATGCCTCCATGCCCGATCCCAAGGCTGTTGTCTCTGACTGGCATTTCTGGGGATCTTCAGCCGCCATGTTTAGCGGAGCCTACTTCAAAATCAAACAGCTCCAGCTGGGTTACACCCTTCCGGCAGAGATAACCAAAAAAGCACTGATCAACAGATTGAGGCTTTACGTATCACTGGATGACTTCTTCACCTTTACCAGCTATCCCGGCACCGATCCAGAGACAGCAACCGTAAGCACAGCTCCTGAACGTGCCGGTTTTGACAACGGTACCTATCCGCAACCAAAGAAAATTACATTTGGTCTTAACATTACATTTTAATTCAATACATTGTTCGTATGAAATGAGCATGAGAATCATTACACCCAATTAAATGATTAAACGCGAGTTCCATATGATACCATTAAAAATAAAAGTTTTAATCATATGAAAAAATATATATTTTCCTTATTAATCATTGCTGTCACGCTCTTCCCAGCTTGCAACGAGGATCTACTTGACATTCCCCAGAAAGGTGTGATCGATATAGATTCATTCTACCAGACCGATGAGGATGCCGAATCTGCACTGACCAATCTATACGCAGAGTTCATTACCAATATCGGAGGTAATGATGGCATCTACGTCCCCTACAACATCATATTCAATTACTGCGCTGACAATGTGCTTGCAGCTGGAGAGTTTTATGGGGACAACGATCAGTTTGCCAGCATCAATGAGTTTCGCTTTGATTCGCAAAACTCTGTGATCTATCAATTATACAGACGTTTGTACTTTGTGATCTATCACTCTAATCTGGTAATCGACAAATTTAAATATGGTGAGAGCGCGGTCAAGGATCGCTGCATTTCTGAGGCGAGAGTGATCCGTGCATGGTGTCATATGACGGCAGCACTAGCATGGGGGACTCCTCCCCTCGTGGATCGTCTGCTTGCTGCCGAAGAGAAACCCACAAACTTCGAAGGCACGCATGAGGAGCTGTTGAAATGGTGTGCAAAGGAGTGTGCAGAAGCAGTTCCGTACCTCGATGAGCGTGAAAGCACCTCGGACAAGGATGGCGCGGTAAAGGTGACCAAGGGCTTTGCCTGGGCGGTACAGGGAAAAGCGCTGCTCAACGCGGGCGACAATGCTGGCGCAAAGGCAGCATTGAAAAATGTCATCACCTCGGGTAAGTATGAACTTGTACCTGGAGAAGAATTTGGGAACCTCTTCCATCTTTCCGGTGATGGCAATGAAGAAAAAGTGTTCGAGTTGAATCTCATTAACAATCCCAGCATCGGTGACTGGAACGGAAAGATCCAGCGCTCTACCTGGATGGAAATGAACCTCTGGGGATGGCGAACCTCCCGTCTGGCTGCCAAACCCATCATACAGGCCGACCAGGGATGGGGCGGTCTTGCCATTGAGGAGAATTTCGCAAATGAATTTGTAGCTAATGACGGGGATTCCTACCGACGAAAAGCCACCATCATCTCCTATGAAGAATTCCTTACCGAACTGGAGTGGCCCAGCGATGAGGGCGACATCAATAACCTGACCAAAGAGCAGAAACTGGCTGACCCAAACAGAGGTATTATCAATCCTGACGGACTCTACGGACAGTGCAACTACCTGCAAAGGAAGCATATCGCTGCCCCAGAAGATTGTTCAACCAACTGGTACCGTTTCAACAACTTCATCATCATGCGCTACGCAGATGTGCTGCTGATGTATGCGGAAGCCTGTGCCCAGACAAACGACAACGATGGCCTTCAGTATCTCCAAAAGGTGCAGCAACGGGCAGGATCTAAGTATGTAAGTTCAGCTTTGACACTTAATGACGTGAAAAAAGAAAGAAACTATGAGTTGTGGATGGAAGGCTCACGATGGGTTGACATGAAACGTTGGGGTGAATTTGATAAAGCAAAGAATGCAGGCAAACATATCCCTTCGCTGAAAGATGCCTTTATCAATAACAAAGAATCCTTACACAGAGGATATCTTACTTACTCGGAGCCCAATGAAGGAAAGCAGGTTGGCTTCAAGACAGGGAAACATGAGTGGTTCCCCTATCCTTACAATGTCATCTCCATCAATCCCAACCTGAAACAAAATCCAGGATGGTAAAGCTTTTCATTTTCTGATGAATCATCTGCCAGAGTGAGACCACAGGGCCTTCTCTGGCAGATGATTCTTTCAGCCACATCATACACATCATCCATTCATTAAAAATTAGATGTTATGTAGTGTCTGCAATAAAACGTTTAATATTCACCAAGTCAATAAGTTATAATGGGAATCGGGCATCAAAAAATTAGTTTAAAAGTTTTTAACCCACATTGAGCACAGTCACCCTAAGCATGTTAAATATAATTACATATCATGTTAAACATTCTTTTATATTTGTGTAGAATCCCTCTTTATTTAACAATTGCTATCCAAACAGCATCATTTAGGTGTTTTTCGATGCTTTTCAGGTCATTTTTAGTCTCTAAATCGCTTTGTAGTACACAGTTGGATGTTGTAAAATAGAGATTTATCTATTTTCTTTGCAGGATGTATTTCAAGATATCCATGCGATATAATCCGGCCGGGGGTAAAATGGATGGTTATTACCGTTTGGTTGAAAGTTACCGGAATGCAGACGACAGGGTCTGCCACCGGACGCTTCTCAATGTGGGTTTTTTGGATGACGAAGTTACGGTTGACCAGTTGAACCATATCCGTCGTAGGCTGGTTGAACGGGAACAGCTGTTGCGCAGCGGACCTTCCCTTTTAAATGGGAAAAATCAACCGATCTTGTGGTTAATCGTTTTGTGGAAGATGTATGGACACGGTTGATCAAAGAAGAGCGGATAGACACAGGGGAAGCAGTGACTTTGAGTGGCAATAAAAATAACGGAGGCAAGGATTGGCAGACCATAGACATGAACAGTATGGCTCACGCCGGATATGGGAAAATTCAGCGGTATGCGAAGTAACCGGATTTCCCCTGTCCCGGATAAATAAGGACTGTCTTTATCGCATCACCCGCCGCTTGTACGGTATTCACGCCGAGATGGAAAAGTTTCTCTCATAAAAGACAAATGAACTGTTTGATTTTGAAGACAAAATAATTCTTTATGATTTAATCAATACCTACTATCTATGAGGGGCAGATGCCCGGTAGCCGAATTGCCAAACATGGGCGTAGCAAGGAGAAGTGGAGTGATTGTAAGCTGATTGTATCGGGACCGGTTGTCAATCAGGCAGGGTTCATCAAATATTCCGGTTTGTGGGATGGCAACATCAGTGATCCGGCAACCATGGGGGATATGATACGCAATCTGCGGGAGAAAACCTCTCTTGCCACAAGTCGTGCCATAGTGGTCATGGATGCCGGTATTGCCACGGAAGCGAACCTGGCGATGCTTTGTGATAATGGGTTTGATTATTTATGTGTTACGCGCTCCTCGCTGAAAAAATACCGGAAGGTATCGGGTGCGGAAACGGTTTGTGTGGCGGATCGTAAAAACCGGAAGATACAATTGGAGAAAGTAGTCTCTGACAAGGACGAGGATTATTATCTCAAAGTGGAGAGCATGGCTAAAAAAAAGGACGCTCCATGAATGAACTCTTCAGTACGCTTTTCGAGGAAGGACTGTAACGGATTGCCGAGAGTCTTACAAAGAAAGGCGGCATCAAGCAGGAAGACAAGGTCATGGAACGCATGGGTTGACTCAAGGGCAAATATCCTTCCATACATCGCTATTGTGATATTTCCTTTCAAACGGAGGTTAAGCCGGTAAAGAAACGGGGAATTAAGGAGATGGTGCAACAACGGACAGTCCGATCCCTGAGATGGAAGCTCAAAGATGATGTGGATGTAAACGAACGCAGCGGTATTTATTTTCTTCGCACCTCTATCAGAGAAAGTGAGAAAATACTTTGGAACGCATACAATACAATCCGTGAGGTGGAATCTACTATACGCTGTTTAAAAAGCGACCTTGATTTGCGCCCCATATACCACAAGAAAGACGAATCATCGCTGGTACACCTGAATCTGGGATTGCTGGCCTATTGGGTTGTCAACACGATCCGTTATCAGTTGAAAAGGAATACCGTCCTTGCCGGAACAGTAAACAATGGAAATGAACCGCAAGATAACTTCATCCATGATGAGTGGAGAGAGATCGTAAGGACAATGAATACGCAAAAGGCTGTAACCACCATGGTTCAAAATAAAAAGAACGAAGTAATCATACTCAGACAATGTACTGCCCCCAACGAAAAAGTAAAGAGAATTTATGATAAGTTGGCATACCGGCAATATCCTTTCAAAAAGAAAAAATTTATAGTACACAAATCGATCTTTGAAAAAATGCAACTAAATGATATACAACAATTATATATTCAATAATGCTCAATGTGGGTTAACAGATTCTTGTCTCTCAACTTGTTTCTGCTTAGTCCTCTGTATCAAAATACAGGAACAAAGGTAAAGGCTTCCCCCGTTAAGCAAACTATCCGGTACTCTAACGCATCCGTTATAACGTTCAGCCGTATCCGGATTTTGGGCTTCGGCACTTTTTGAAACCTTACCCCGGCTGACCGCCAAAATCGGTTCGCTTCCGCTATGTTCACAGTACTTACTAAGCCTTCCTTTAAACCCTGCCGTTGCCGGCAACGCCCTTGACTTCGTATTGTCTTCCCTCCGGTGAGGCGGCACAGCTCTCTTGCAAGCTGCAGGATTGATTTGCTTGCGGGGCGAACAAAAAGTTATGTAAAGCTTTACATATGCGAAGCATTGGAGAAAGATATTGACGAATTGTTTGAGTTGATCATGAATTGTCCCAAGACGGCAGAATTGGTTTCAAAAATGCTTGCTCCTCCGCTCCGGGAAGCAATTTGACGAACTTTCAAATCATTAAAGCGAAGTGCGAAACTTTAGTGAATAACAACAGATGATTTTTCAACCTCCTTTTTAGGGCTTTGGGTAAGGGCATGCGTTGTTGACCTGCCGGGTAGGTTTCGACGCAGCGATTTGTATCCAAATTTAAAGGATTTGTAACCTTATTTTCTTTTGATGTAACCTACAGCAAAAAGAAGGTAATATTTGAGCAAATAATGCCGGTTACATTCGTCTATATTTACTAAATAATTTTATTTACCAATTGTTAAATAAATAGTTGATCAAAAAATCATGTAGAATTCAATTCGAAATTAAGGTTGTTTTTAATCAAAAGGAACTTTAGTGAATTGTTGAATGATGCACAATTTGGCTAAAAAAACGATGAAATGATATAATTGAGTTTATTATGAATGAAAAACAAATTTTCAATTTTATTTCTGTGTTTTTAATATTAGTAGGGATATTCGATTCATCTCTCATTGCAGGTTGTAATGAAAATGAAAAGGGTAGGTTTCATTCTTCAAATGAGGAAAAGAATAATTTCGGAATAAAAAAATCCACGGCACTTTTTGATCATTTTGTTTATAAAGGAGAAGACGATTTCTATAAAGAAAATCCTTTACCCGGTACAGAGTATTTTTATAATCCGATCTTACCGGGTTGGTATTCGGATCCAAGTATATGTACAAACGGAGAAGATTATTTTCTGGTAACCTCTACCTTTACTTACTTTCCGGGGGTCCCTTTATTTCACAGCAAGGATTTGGTGAATTGGAAGCAGGTCGGACACGTGCTTGATCGTCCTTCTCAACTTGTCAATATGGATGGACAGCACGTGAGTGGCGGAATTTTTGCGCCGGCTATAGAATACAATCCTCATAACGAAACCTATTATATGATTACTACGAATGTGGGTGCCGGCAATTTTTTTGTGAAGACACAAGATCCTTTCGGCGATTGGTCCGATCCTATTATGTTACCCGACGTACAAGGCATTGATCCTTCTTTTTTCTTTGATGAAGATGGCAAAGCGTATATCGTAAACAATGATGCACCCGATGGTCAACCCGAGTACGATGGGCATCGTGTAATTAAAATTCAACAATTCGATGTGGAAACGGACAAAACGATCGGTCCTCGCATTATATTGGTAGATAAGGGCACCCGTCCCGAAGATAAACCGATTTGGATAGAAGGGCCCCATATGTATAAAATAAACGGAAAATATTATTTGATGGCTGCTGAAGGAGGTACCGGCAATTGGCATTCGGAAGTTATTTTTCGAGGAGATTCACCGATGGGTAATTTTATTCCGTGGGAGAATAATCCCATTTTAACTCAACGACATCTCGATCCTGCACGTCCCAATCCCATAACATGTGCCGGGCATGCCGATTTGATTCAGGCAAAAGAAGGCGACTGGTGGGCTGTATTCTTGGCATGTCGTCCTATTGACAATGTATTTGAGAATTTAGGTCGCGAGACCTTCATGATGCCCGTAAAATGGAGTGAAGATGGTTTCCCGTACATGACACAGGGGGAAGATGTTGTCCCGATGATTCTCAAAAGAGAAGGAGTGAAGCGGGGAAAGGAAGTTACTTTCGGAAATTTCGAGAAAAGGGATGATTTTGACAAACCCACATTAGGATTGGAGTGGATGACATTAAGAGGACCGGCAACCGATTTGTATTCATTGACCGAAAATCCGGGATACCTTACTTTAATGTGTGCAGACGTGGCAGCAACTGAAAAGAAAACACCGGCTTTTGTTTGTCGGCGGATGCAGCATCATAAGTTTGAATGTACTACCCGTTTATTGTTTAATCCTTCGAATGAGAAAGAAGCTGCCGGTCTTTTGTTGTTTAAGGATGAAAATCATCAGTATTTTCTATCTGTAAGTCAGTCCGGCAGCAAACGACGGATAGCGCTTGTAAAAATTTCCGAAAACGGGAACACAATCTTGGGTGAACAGGAAATTTCCGATTGGGGAAAAGACAAACCTATAGATCTGAAAGTAGTTTCATCCGGCACACATTATGATTTCTATTATGCTTTAACTGATGGCAAATGGGAGGCATTATGTCAACATATCCCTGCTCAATATTTGTCGACTGCCAATTGCGGTGGATTCACAGGTACTACTATAGGAATGTATGCTACCGGTAAATCCTATTGAATGATAAATAATGAATTTAATCCTAAAAACAATAATTGTTGTTAACATTAAAAAAATGTAAGCTTATGATAAAAATTTATTTGAATGAGAAACGCAGGAGATTTTTCTTTTTTCTCAAAATTTTTGATGAAATTTTGAAGAAAAGACACGGATTTTTGGTAAACGAATTCAGTTTACTCGTTGAGCAGGTTTAAATCTTATGTTAAATTAAAAATTCGAGTGCAATATAATCAAAAACCAATAACATAAATTTACATGAAAAAAGAATTCATATCACTGGTATTTTTCTTGTTGACGATCACTTTATCGGCACAACAATACCCTTTTCAAAATGCGAGTCTAAGTTCGGAAGAAAGAGCAAAAGATTTGCTATCACGGTTGACTCTCGAGGAAAAAGCGGCT
>JGI24708J26588_10003795_pt1 | contig 10730 bp, 10 predicted proteins | sample BioPla1DNA2_FD_26588 | JGI IMG/M metagenome (IMG submission 26588) | reverse complement strand
CTTGTAAATGAAGGCTATCAGGTGATTAAAGCAAGTAATGGACAGGAAGCCCTAGATATACTAGAAAATGAAGAAATTCATTTAATGATTCTAGATATTATGATGCCAGGGATGGATGGCTTAGAGGTTTGCAGAAGGGTAAGAGGAAAGTATAATATCCCAATTCTTATGTTAAGTGCAAAGGCAGAAGATATGGATAAAATACAAGGGATTATGACTGGAGCTGATGATTATGTTTGCAAGCCCTTTAACCANCTAGAGCTAATAGTTAGGGTAAGGGCATTAATTAGAAGGGCCTATTTTTTAAATACTAATATGCAGGCTTCAGATAATGTAATAAGAATTGAGTCCATGGTTATAGACAAAAGAAAACATAAGGTAACAATAGATGATCATGAGGTATCCTTAACAGCAAGGGAATTTGAAATTCTCTATTTACTAGCAACAAATAGAGGAAGAGTTTTTACCACAGAAGAAATATTTGAAANGGTATGGAAAGAAAAATACTATCAATCTAATAACACTGTAATGGTTCATATAAGCAGATTGAGAGATAAAATAGAACAGTATATGGAAGGGAATAAAATAATTCATACTGTTTGGGGAGTTGGTTATAAAATTGAAAAATAAAAGATTATATAAAATGGNCTTGTCTTCAGTAATGGATATAATTTATGCCATACTATTAACTGCAGTTACCTTCTTTATAGAAAAAGGTATATTAAATTATTTATATAAAAACACCGATTCAGAAATTATTTGGNATATTTGGGACCTATGGCGCACTATTAAGTATAGATTTTTAAATGGATTTTTTGCTTATTTAGTAGTATTGATGATTTTTTTAGGATATTACTTACTAATAACCTATAGAAAAAGAAAAAGTTTAGCAGACATAATAGACCAAACAGAAATAATGGCTAATGGTGATTTAGACAGATTAATAGAAGTTAATACAAATAATGATATGAAGATCCTAGCAGATAATATAAATAGCATTTCCCAGAAGCTTAAAGAGAGAACCATAGAAGAAAGAAAGGCNCAAAAAACTAAAAATGATTTAATAACAAATGTTTCCCACGATTTAAGAACACCACTAACCTCAATAATGGGCTATTTAGAAATTATAGATAATGATAAATATGAAGATGAGCTTAGGCTTAGATATTATGCCAATATAGCCTATGAAAAGGCAAAAAGCTTAAGTTTGCTTATTAATGATTTATTTGAACTTACTAAAATGCAAAATAACACTATTAAATTAAATAAAAATAATATTAATTTAGTAGAGTTGTTAGGTCAGGTAACTGCCTACTTTGAATACCAATTTAAGAAGGNAAATATGGAATCAAGAGTCAGGTTTTCAGAGGATAAGTTAATTGTAAATGGAGATGGAGAAAAATTAGTTCGTGTTTTTGAAAATTTACTTTCCAATGCCATTAAATATGGTCAGGAAGGCTATTATGTAGACATAGTTACAAGGGCTGAAGAAGAATGGGCTGTGGTTCAAGTTATAAATTACGGTCAATCCATACCATCTGTAGATCTACCCTATATATTTGATAGATTCTACAGAATAGAAAAATCAAGAAATAGTAATATAGGGGGATCAGGCTTAGGATTAGCAATAACAAAAAATATAGTAGAACTCCATGGTGGAAATATATCTGCTTATAGTGATAATGATCAGACTATATTTGAAGTTAAATTACCAAGGGAAAAGTAAATATAATTTTTAAATAGGAACCTTCAATCATGTACTTGGTGCAAGTTTACATGTAATTGAGGGTTCTTTTTTTTATGCTGCAAAGTTTATAAATTATTGTATGAAATAACAACTGGAAAATATTGACATATAAAAACTGCAATGTTAAGCTTTTATCAAAGGGATAATTAAAAAATTAAAAATAAGGGTGGAGGTATAATATGGGTAATTTCAGGGTACTTGAGATAAAACAAAGTGTTTTTGAAGATAATGATCATCAGGCAAATTTGCTTAGGGAAGAGTTAAAAAAAGAAAAAACTTTCTTATTAAATGTAATGTCATCTCCTGGTTCAGGAAAAACTACAACCCTTACAAAAACAATAAATGCTTTAAAAAATGAAATAAAAATTGGAGTTATGGAGGCAGACATTGATTCTGATGTGGATGCTCGTACTATTTCTGAAACCGGTGTAAAAGTTGTTCAGCTTCATACAGGAGGTATGTGTCACCTAGATGCAGATATGACCAAGCAGGGACTTATAGCACTGGGAACAGAAGATATTGATTTTGCAATTCTAGAGAATGTAGGCAACTTAGTATGTCCTGCAGAGTTTGATACTGGAGCATCAAAAAATGCAATGATTTTAAGTGTTCCTGAGGGAGACGATAAGCCATTAAAATATCCTTTAATGTTCTCAAAAGTAGATCTTTTGTTAATTAATAAAATTGATGTATTAGACTATTTTGATTTTGATTTAGAAGCCTGCAAGGAGCGTGTTAAAAAGTTAAATCCAAAGGTTGAAATTGTAACTATATCTGCAAAAACAGGAGAAGGTATAGACAAATTTGCTCATTGGATTCGCAGGGAAATTAAAAATTGGAATGAAGATTAAAGCAAGTAAAAAATGGGGGAGAGGGTATGGTAAAAGAAAAAGTCCTGGCTCTTGCTAATCATATTAGTAGGAAAAAGCCTGGCTCAAAAAATGCAATAAAGGCTACGGATCCAGAATATTTAATTTTGGAACCGGTTGTAACAGATGAAATGGCAGAAGTTGCCCTTTGCATGAAAATAAGGCAAAAGACTACTGCAAAAGAACTTGCTCCATTATGTGGTAAATCCTTAGAAGAAACAGAAAGAATTTTATATGAACTGGCTGATGCTGGAGTATGCTTTGTTAATAAAATTGATGGTGTTGATAAATTCTGGTTTGATACCTGGGTTCCAGGAATTATGGAAATGATGGTTAATAACAGAAAGAATGTTGAAAAATATCCTCAAATAGCTGAAGCTTTTGAAGCCTATGGAAGAGTTAGAGGGCCTAGGTCTGCAGGTGCCTTTCCTGTAGGAGTGGGCTTAATGCGGGTTATTCCTATTGAAAAGGCAATAGATGGAGAAACAAGAAGGGCCTCCTATGAGGAAGTTTCAAAATATCTTAATGATAATACTATCTTTAGCGTTTCAGACTGTGCCTGTCGTGTATCAAGAAGGGTAATGGGAGAAGGTTGTGGCCATTTAGCAGAAGAAATGTGTATCCAAATGGGACATGCTGCTGAGTATTATATTCGTACTGGCAGGGGACGAGAAATTACCCGTGAAGAAGCTTTTGAAATAATAAAAAAAGCTGAAGAAAATGGCTTAATGCATCAAATTCCAAACCTTGATGGTTCAGGAAAAACCCATGCAATTTGTAACTGTTGTGGCTGTTCATGTTTGTCTATAAGAACTGCTGGAATGTTTAAAAATTCTGATATGCTGCGCTCAAATTATGTTTCCTCTGTTGATAAAGATAAATGTGTTGCCTGTGGGGAATGTGTTACTGTCTGTCCTGTTAATGCCCTTAAATTAGGGCCAAAGTTATGTAGTGTTAGGCCTGCTGTAGAAAAGGAATATGAAACTCCTCGTGATACAGAATGGGGTCCTGATAAGTGGAATCCAGACTATAGAACTAATCGAGAAAATGTAACTGAAGAGGGGACTAGCCCCTGCAAGACAGAATGTCCTGCCCATATTGCAGTTCAAGGTTATATAAAGTTAGCATCTCAGGGAAGGTACAAGGAAGCACTAGAACTAATTAAAAGGGAAAACCCCTTCCCAGCAGTATGTGGCCGCATATGTCCAAGAAAATGTGAATCAGCCTGTACAAGAGGAGATATAGATGACCCTATTGCTATAGATGAAATTAAGAAGTTTGTTGCAGAACAAGACTTAAATGCAGAAAATAGGTATCTACCTAAGATAAAGAATAATTACGATAAAAAAATTGCAGTAGTAGGTTCTGGACCAGCAGGTCTTTCCTGTGCTTTTTACTTAGCCATTGATGGTTATAAGGTAACAGTATTTGAAAAGGAAAGGGTCTTAGGTGGTATGCTTACCCTAGGAATTCCATCCTTCAGATTAGAAAAAGAGGTAATAAATGCAGAAATTGATGTTCTAAGGGAATTAGGTGTTGAATTTAAAACCCAGGTTGAAGTAGGTAAAGATATAACACTAGAAGAATTAAGAAAGGAAGGTTATGAAGCCTTTTACCTTGCAATAGGAGCCCAAGCTGGTAGAAAACTAGGAATTGAAGGAGAAGAGGCTGAGGGAGTAATTACAGGTGTTGATTTCCTACGCAAGGTGAATTTAGGAGAAGAGCTAGACCTTAAAGAAAATGTACTTGTAATAGGCGGCGGTAATGTTGCCATAGATGTTGCAAGAACAGCAGCCAGGGTTGGAGGAAAAAACATTAGTATCTTCTGTCTTGAAAGTGCTGAAGAAATGCCAGCTCTGAAGGAAGAAATTGAGGAAACCTTATCAGAAGGAATTAAAATTAATAATTCCTGGGGACCAAAGAGAATCATTACTGAAAATGGTAAAGTTACTGGAGTTGAATTTAAAAAATGTATTTCTGTTTTTGATGAAAATAATAAATTTAATCCAAAATACAAGGAAGAAGAAACTATGGTTGTAAAGGCAGATAATCTATTGCTTTCAGTTGGCCAGGCAATAGACTGGGGTGATTTGCTTAAAGGTAGCAAGATAGAGTTAAATCCTAATAAGACAATTAAGGGAGATCCTTTTACCTATCAAACTAGAGAGATGGATGTTTTTGCAGGTGGAGATGTATTTACAGGCCCTAAGTTTGCCATTGATGCCATAGCGGCAGGTAAGGAAGGTGCAATTTCAATACATCGATATGTTCATCCAGGTCAAAGTTTAGTAATTGGCCGTGATAGGAAGGATTACAAGTCCTTTGATAAGGAAAATCTTCTACTTGAAGGATATGATAATATTCCAAGACAGAGAACTAACCATGTGGATGGGAAAAAAGCAAAGGGAACCTTTAAAGATTTACGACTAACCTTTACAGAAGATCAGGTTAAGAAGGAAACAGAACGCTGCCTTAGCTGTGGTGCAACAGTTGTAGATGAATTTTTATGTGTAGGCTGTGGAGCCTGTACAACAAAATGTAAATTTGATGCCATTTCCCTTGTTAGAAAATATGATGCTGAGGGAGTTGCCTTTGAAGACTTAAAGCCAGTAGTCATAAAGCAAGTTCTTAAGCGCAAGGGGAAAATAGCCATTAAGAAGGCTAAAAATATATTTAAAAAGAAATAGTAAGATTACTTTTTCGATTTAATAAAGGAGAGAGTTTAAATGCATGAAATAGGAGTATTATTTGAAGTTGTTAAAACAGTAGAAAAATTTGCCCAAGAAAATAATGTGAAAAAAATTGAAACCTTAGTTATACAAATAGGAGAACTCTCTTCAATGGTTCCAAGGTATATGAAAAATCTTTATCCAGCAGCAATAGAAGGAACAATATTAGAAGATTCAGAGTTAGAAATACAAGTACTAGCTGCTAATGCTTTATGCAAGGACTGCAATAAAGTATTTAATTTAATTACAAACAAAGGAATATGCCCAAAATGTAATACTGCAAATTTTGATATATTAAGCGGTAAAGAATTTTTTATAAAAGAAATTGTTTGTTATTAAAGTTTTAAATAATAAAAAAAGAGGGGAGTATATGTTTACTTTTAATTATGATGCAGGAGCTACTTTCAGTTCAGTATGGCTTGTTTGGCTAGCAGTATTTCTAAGCTTATTTCTATTAAATGAAATTTCCAGGCGTTCTAAAATTTGTGGTTTATTATGTTTTGTTGTTTTACCAGCAGTACTTTCAGTTTTATGGTTCACTGTATTAAAAGATAAAACTTACACAGATTGGTTTCATTTAGCAAAGGTCTATTCCTCTACAGCAGGATGTATTGGTTTTTGGTGTATAAGGTATTTAAAGGGGGGAACTAAAAAAATCTTCCTTGCCTTTCCGCCATTGATTTTGGCAATTAATATTTTAGAAGCCATAGTCCGTGATATTGAAATTGGAATTAAATATGCTGGTGGTGGAATTCTTACAGATGGAAGTATGTATGTGCTAGGTGGCCCATGGAATTACCTTAATGCCCTAGCAGGTTTGTTAAATGTTATAACCATTACGGGCTGGGTAGGCATTTGCATTCGTAAAAAGACAGCTAAAGACCAAAGTCAAGACATGTTATGGCCTGATATGTTATGGTTTTGGATTATAGCTTATGATTTATGGAATTTTGCNTATACCTATAACGCCCTTCCAGGTCATGCATGGTATTGTGGTTTTGCCCTGCTTCTTGCACCTACTGTATGTGCCTTTACTCTTGGAAAGGGGGCTTGGCTTCAACACCGTGCNCATACCTTAGCTTTATGGTGTATGTTTGCTCAAACATTTCCAGCCTTTATTGATGAAGGTAAATTTGCAGTGGCATCAACCTATAGTGAAACTTGGTTATTTATTTGGAGCATATTAGCCCTTCTTGCTAATCTTGCAGTTACTATATATATGGTCTATAAAATTAGAAAAACAAAACGTAATCCATATAAGGAAGAATTATATATTGATCTAAGGAAGTATAAAGAAGTAAAAAGTATGTCCTAATAATTTTTNAAAATATAAAAGAGNAAAAATAAGAAAGATGAGACTACCTACATTATAGANTTAGATTCTATATTATTAAGGAGGAGATAAAAATGCATATGGCAAATGCACTTGTTACACCAGTAGTAGCAGGGGTAATGTATTCCTGTTCTGCAGTAGCAGCAGGATATTCAATAAAAAAGTTAAAAATTGAAGAGGAGCCTAAGAAAACTGCAGTGATGGGAGTTATGGGAGCCTTTGTGTTTGCAGCACAAATGATCAATTTTACTATTCCAGGAACAGGTTCTTCAGGCCATCTTTGTGGGGGATTATTATTAGCAGCTTTACTAGGGCCTTATGCTGGATTTTTAACTATGGCTGGAATCCTATTAATACAATGTTTAATCTTTGCAGATGGAGGAATACTGGCCTTAGGCAGCAATATATGGAATATTGCTTTTTATGGATGTATTATTGGAGGAATGTCCATATGGAAGCCTATTATGAAAAAGGGCTTATCAAGGAGTAAAATTATTATAGCGTCTATTATAGGATCAATTATAACATTACAAATGGGAGCTTTTTCTGTGGCACTTGAAGCTTCGGCTTCTGGCATTACCGAACTACCTTTTGTTGAATTTATTTCAGCTATGCAACCAATACATTTAGCTATTGCTTTGGTAGAAGGTCTTATTACTGCAGGCCTACTTTGTTTTATTTATGAAGCAAAACCTGAACTAATTTGGGGAGCAAATAAAGTAAGGGAGCAGAAGAAGGGCAGATTATCCTCTAAAAAAGTAATTGCTATACTTTCAATAGTTACAATATTAGTAGCTGGTGGTCTTTCCCTTGCAGCATCAGAATATCCTGATGGGCTTGAATGGTCTATTGAAAAAATTACTGGTTCTACAGAAATAGAAGCTTCTGGAGAGGTGTATGAAAACTTTGATAGGGCCCAAGAAGCTATAGCAATTTTACCAGATTATTCCCTAAGGAACTCAGATTCTGCCCTTGGAACATCCCTATCAGGAATTGTAGGTGGATTTATAGTTGCAATTTCCTGCGTTGGAGGAAGTTATGCATTTAAGTTTTTTAGAAGAGATCTTGTAATAGAAGGAAAAGTATAATATTAGTTAGTTAAATTTAAAAAAGTGGCTGCCTCACTAAACAATTAGTGGGCAGCTTCATTTTTGGTAAAAATAGGTTTACATCTTTCTTATTGCGTGTTAACATAAATTGGTACGAAAGTATTAAGTAGGAAGTTGACGTGCTAAGTCAGTTTTCACTAAAAAATTATTAAAAATTTAGGCGCGGGATCTGCATTTCAGAGGATGGGAACAGATATTGGGCCTCGGACNGCGAAAGATAAGTATGGAAACATAATTAACCCTAAATTGATTTCTGATGATAACCTGCAATATCCTAGCATTATTATTGTGCAACCAATTTTTTTCGACATTACCATANTTTTTAGTCGGATATAGACTCTATTTTTCCTAAATAAACGCATGGTTGCATTTAGCCAGGCATTTAGGATTTCATATGAGGTCCTAAATGTTTGCTTAATGGAATTTAAAATAGATATTGCTTTGAAATATCCTAATTGCTCAATTTATTAATTTATTAATTAGAGGTGTCGTATGAATTATATAAAATTATATTTTACCACCCATCTTAAGTACTGGTGGGTTTACTTAATATCTATTGGAACATTTCTTTTTGGAATTGCTTTTTCACTGGGTATTGCATTGTATTTGGCTAACTGGGGTATTCATGACTCTGTTGCTTGGATAATAGGATTAATTATTGCAAGTGTAATCATTAGTATGCCTATGCTGTATGTTAATTATAAGGTTGCATCTAATTATATTTCAAAAAGCAATAAGAAAATAAGTATTTTTGTGCTGACTGCNTGCAATCACTTGGTCACATATTTAGTATGCTTATCACTTCTCTTAGCTACTTGGTGGACTCTCTTTGAGTTTTCTAGAAAATAAAGTGTTAAGAATCATAATGAAAATCTTGAATAGTTTTATAAGAAAGTGGTACTTACTATTACTCTTAATACCAAGTACAGTAATTGCTTATATAATATCATTAATAATTGGATTTTTTATTGCAAATAGGTATCATTCTGATTATTTAGGCATACAAATTATGAAATTGGTATTTGCGATGATTGCTCCGCTGCCAATAATAAATTATTGGAAAGATATTTTTAAAGTTATTAGAAATAAGGGTATAGCTTTAATATTCTGCATGTTGTTGCAAATTATATTAGTTGGGTTATTTTGGCTATTGATAAGTAGTTTATAAAAGGATTAGGACTTCAAATAATGTTAATTAAGAAAGGTTATATTTATGAATTATTTTAAAAATTACCTTCGTACTCATTGTAAGTACTGGTGGGTATATATTTTATCTATTTTCTCATCCTTATTTGGAATATTCATTGTTGCAATTTCTTTTATTAGGATTTTTGATGCAATTGGTATAAAACCAATTATTAATCATTTAATAACATTTCTCCTATTTTATGCAATAATGTATTTCTGCTTTTATTGGCTAATAATAGATTTTAGAATGTAATTTTTAAATTCAACAATAAGGGCTGCCATACTAAATAAATAGTGGGCAGCCTTTCTTTTGTAAAAGACTATATGATATCAGCTAATTCTCTTTCCTTAATCATGGAATTTATTCTCTTATAATAAACAATTACAAGGGGAACAGCAGCAGCTATCCATGCAGCAGGATCAGCTAAAGCAATTCCTGTAAAATCTAAAAACTTTGGAAGGGTAAAGGCCACAACTGTTCTAGCTACCATCTCAGCAACTCCAGCCAGCATAGGCACAAAGCTGTCACCAATTCCTTGAAGGGTATTTCTATATATAAATATTAATCCTAAAGGTATATAAAATATGGATACAGTGTTTAAGTAATGTTTTGCATTTTGTATTACCTCTAAGTCATTAGCACTTATAAATAACCTTATAAAAGCACTTCCAAATAAAATTACTATAAGGCTAGAGGTTACACTTACTGCAATACTTATAATAGTTCCCTTTTTAACACCTTCTTTTATACGATCAATTTTACCTGCTCCTAGGTTTTGGCCAGCATAGGTAGCCATTGTAACTCCAAAGGAAATAGAAGGCTGCATAAATACTTGCTGTACCTTAGAGGCAGCAGTATAAGAAGCTATTATTTTTGAGCCAAGGTTATTTAGTGCACTTTGAAGAATTACAGCACCAGCAGCTGTTATAGAAAACTGAAGGGCCATTGGAATACCAATTCTTAATTGAGTTTTTACATAGTCTTTATCTAATGTCCAATGTTCCTTTCTTAATTTCAATATAGGGAATTTTTTAATTATATATAAAGAACATAAAATTGCGGAAATTCCCTGGGAAATAATAGTGGCATAAGCAGCTCCAGCTACCCCCATATTAAAGGATGTTATAAAAACAATATCTAAAATTATGTTTAATATGGAAGCAATAATTAAAAAGTATAGTGGAGTTTTACTATCTCCAAGAGCTCTTAAAATACTTGAAAGTATGTTATAAAAAATAAGAGCTGCAATCCCCCCATAAATTACAATTATATAAGATAAGGCATCACCTATAATATTATCTGGTGTATTCATAAGTGTAAGAAGGGGCCTTGCAGAAGCTACACTAATAAAAGTAATTATTACAGTCATAATAGCAGATAAAATTAGTGAACTTGCAAAAGCTTTTTTTACTCCTTCCTCATTATTTGCACCAAATTTTTGAGAAACCAAAACGGCAAAGCCGCTAGTTAAGCCAATAACAAATCCAATTACTAAAAAGGATAGGGCTCCAGTTGAACCAACTGCAGCAAATGCATTTACTCCAAGGAACCTTCCAACGATGATAGTATCAGCCATATTATAAAATTGTTGAAATATATTACCTATAAGTAAAGGGATAGAAAATGTTAATATTAACTTTATAGGATTTCCTGTTGTCATATCTTTTACCATAGATACCCTCCTCCGTCATAAACCTATAATAAATTTATATAAAAAGTTTAATTTTAATACTTAATTATATAATTAGTTGTTT
>JGI24708J26588_10003794_pt1 | contig 10732 bp, 14 predicted proteins | sample BioPla1DNA2_FD_26588 | JGI IMG/M metagenome (IMG submission 26588) | reverse complement strand
GTTTCTATTTTGTGGGGTCCGTTTTGTTTCGCCCCCTACGTTTTCTGATTCGTTTGAGCGCCTGGGCCCTGCTTGGGATGGCGTTGCTGGTGCTGATTAACGCATTGTTTGGGCAGTTCGGTTTTCATATTGCGATTAACCCGGCAACAATACTCACAGCAGGCCTGCTACAACTGCCTGGTGTTGTACTCCTGGTGCTGTTGAACTGTTTTTTTGTAGCCTGATAGACCGGGAAGCCGGCTTGTGATGTATTTTGTTGGGATTTATCTGGTATTGATACCTTAATATTAATCTGGGCCTTTGATCCTTTTTATAGAATAATAATGTTTAGCAGGGAGAATTATAGAAGGAAGGGTATTGCCCCATCCATCTTGTCGACCTGCTTTTTTGCTGTTTATAAAGCGACACGCTTAAAAAACAGAGGGATAAAGATACTAATGTCAGACCGCATCGTGGAGGCTTACATAGGAGAATATGCCTCGGGTAAAAGTGAAAGTGCCATCAATCGGGCCCTGGAATTGGCCCGGAAGGGCAGAAAGGTAAATCTGGTTGATCTGGATCTTGTTGAACCTTTTTATACCCTGCGCCCCCTGCAAGAAGAACTGTCCCGGTTGGGACTGGAGGTAATTGCCTGGAAAACTGAGGAGACTGTGGGGCTGGGTGAAGCGGGCACAGTGATTAAACCAGCAGCACGTTGGGCCCTCAGGCGTATAGGGGATGTTATTCTTGATATTGGTTACGGGATTGAGGGGGCCAGGACCCTAAACCTGCTGGAGGGCGCGGATGAGGATCCCGACCTGAAAATTTTTGCGGTGATCAATATATCCCGGCCCATGACGGCCAGTGTCGCGGATATTGTTGCTGAGGTCGGTACTATGGGGCACGTGGACGGACTGATTAATAACACACACCTGGCCGAGGAGACAACAGCGGCATTAGTGCAGGCCGGGTCCAGGATAGTAACCACAGCCGCAAATGCAATGGGACTGCCGGTAATAGCCACCCAGGCAGAAGAAAAATTGGCTGGGGTAATAGGGCCGGTGGATTGTATGGGCAACCGGGTCCGGCCCCTCAAGAGATTCATGCCCAAGGCGTTCTGGTAAAAAACGCTAGAGGAGGAATTTTTGTATGACAGTGGCACCTGTGAAAGAAGAAAAAAGGGTTTTTATGACCGGGAACGAGGTGGTGGCCTGGGCGGCACTGGCGGCAGGGGCGGATATTATGTACGGCTATCCAATCACACCACAAAACGAGGTTATGCATTACTGGAGTCGGTTGGCCCCCAGATATGGGAAGAGTTTTTTGCAGACGGAAGATGAGCTTTCCGCCGGTTTTGCTACCACCGGCGGGGTGATGACGGGAAGCAAGGCTTTTACCGCCACAGCAGGTAGTGGTAGTGTGCTGATGCAGGAGCCCATGGCTATGGCGGAAATGATGAGGCTACCTACAGTGACCATTGTGCAGCAAAGGGGTGGTCCTTCTACTGCAACGGTAATTTACTCCCAGCAGGAGGTTACCCTGACAACAATGGGTGGTAACGGGGAAGGGATCAGGGTGGTTTATTCCACAGCCGGGCACCAGGATCTTTATGACTATACCATTAAGGCTTTTAACATAGCCTGGAAATATCGTTTTCCCACCTTTGTGTTAGGAGATGGTTACCAGGCCAAAATGCGTGAACCACTAACAATTTATGACCCGGAAAAGCGGGGGGTTAAGCTGTTGCAGCCGGATCCCTTTGTAGGTAAAGAAGGTGAACCCGGCCGGGATAGACCACCCGCCCAGTATAGGAATACCTATAACCTGGAGGAGGAGCTTTATGAAAAAATAATGAGTGACATGAAGGAGTTTGAGGAGAACTCCGCTGACATAGCGGAGTATGAATCTAGCTACACTGAGGATGCGGAGCTGGTGATTATAGCCCATGGCATTGTTTTCCGGGCGGTGAGAGAGGCCTTGGACAATCTTCGGCAACAAGGCTTACCAGTAGGTGCCTTTAGACCGGTGACCTTGCGACCACTACCAGTAGGCCAGATAAAGGAACTGGTAGCCAGAGTGAAAAAAATCCTAGTGGTTGAATCTGCATATGGACAAATAGCCAGGCTGATAAAGGAGAAAGCCTGTGGGGCAGCCTGCGAAATACATACCATGTTTAAGCCCGGCATCGGCATCGCTGCCGAAGAAGTGGAGGTACGGGCTAAGGAAATACTGGCTAAACAGTAGTTTGGCGACGAATATAGGGTTGTGTAATTTTTCTAAAGGGGGTTTATATAATGCCGGTTCCCGCAATGCCAAAATCATGGCGAGTTGATAATAAGCCGCACAAATTTTGCCCGGGATGCGGCCACGGGCTAGTTTTGAAATGTCTGGGAAAAGCAATTGATGAACTGGAAATTCAGTCCCGGGTGGTCTATGGGTGTGATATCGGCTGTTCCCTGCTTTCTTGGGACCTTTTTAACCTTGATACTGTGCAGACCCACCACGGGCGTACAACCCCGGTTATGGCCGGTATGAAGAGAGCCCGGCCGGAATTGATATGTATTGCCTATATGGGTGATGGTGGGGGATATTCAATCGGTGTCCAGCATCTGGTTGGCGCCGCCATGCGTAACGAAAAAATAACGGTTATAGTTGCCAATAATACCCAATATGCGATGACCGGCGGCCAGATGGCTCCTACCACATTGCCGGGACAAAAAACTGAAACCTCCCCTTATGGCCGGGATGCTGAAACCACTGGTCTACCATTCCAAGGGGCAGAGATGATTGCAGCCATCGCGCCCGAGGGGGCCTATGTAGCCAGAGGCAGTGTTTCCCACCTGGCACAACTAACCAGATTTTTGAAAAAAGCTTTAAGGAACCAAATAGATGGGCATGGTTTTTCTTTTGTGGAGGCACTTTCCGCCTGCCCCACTAATTGGCGGACGGATGCGGCCGGGACATGGGAGTTTGTTGAGAAAGACATGGCTGAACATTTTAAACGGGGAGAAATAAAAATCCCGGAGAAAAGGGAGGCTGCAGCTGATGCCTGAAACAACCACAAAGATGGTCCTGGCCGGCGAAGGAGGCCAGGGTGTCCAGGCCATAGCAGAAATTCTAGCTGAAGCCGCTAATGAGGAAGGCCGCCAGGCTCTTTACATCCCAAATTTTGGGGTGGAACAAAGAGGGGGGGTTTCAGTTGCCTTTTTGCAGATTAGTGACCATGCTATCGGATCACCTAAATTCCTTAAAGGTGATATTGTAGCCGCCCTGAGCGAGCGGGCTGTGCAGCGTACAGCCACATATGCCGGGCCGGAAACAGTCTTTATTTATGATAGCGCTATGGAGGGTGTAGAAGATGATTTGCCAGAAGGTGCTGCCCGGGTTATACCCGTCCCTGCTATGGAAGTAGCCAAGGAAGAATTCCACCCCCGGGTTTATAACATGGTGATCATGGGGGCACTGGTAGGTGCAACAGCAGTTGTTTCCTTGGATCAGGCCAAGGCTGCTATAGAGAAAAGATTGGGTTACAAGTTTGAAAAAAACCCGCAACTACGGGATTTAAACTTTAGGGCTTTGGAACGGGGCATTGAAATGGGCCGTTGGCCGAAAGGGGGTATAAACTGATGGTGCCGGAGTTTAGAGGAAGAACCCTGGAGTTGGAAAAAGCCTTTTGGACCTTGTTTCCAGGCCTTTGTAAGGGCTGTGGTCTCTGTGTTGAAAAATGTCCCGTCGACTGCATTGACTGGAGTGACATTTTGGGAGTTTACGGCACCCCTTCAGTAAAAGCAGACGATAGATGTATCGCCTGTGGGATTTGTGAAAATGTTTGCCCTGACTGTGCCATACGGATAGACACAAGAAAAGATTTGAAAAACTAGTTTGTTTATTCTACCAGTGGTTATTCTTCACCAAACCTGAGGCGGGTTCATATTTTTATAATATAGTGGCATTTACATAGGTGGTGAAATAATGGGCAGTGAATCCTCAGGTTGTATTCTATGCAGGCGATTTTGTTCCGATGGGCAGGGCATTTGTGTGCAGGGATGCCGCATCTGTCAGGAATGTGAAAAGAAAATAATATCAATTACCATGGATGATCCCATCTATCAGGTGTATGTGGAAAAATTAAAAGAAATCTGGCCTAAGACCGGCTAACTGATCCTCTTGCAGCTTTAATTTTTTTTGGGCTAGCCGTATATGCCGGTGCATTAGTTCAATATCCTGTTTGATTAGGTGGAGCTTCACAGGCGTTATACCGGTCTTCGCAGAAATTTCCCGATCTGGAATCCCCTGTTTCCATGCCCTAATCAACATTCCCACATTGGTTTGGTATTTTTTGGAGAGCGCTTTTTCGTCTACTCGCAATTCTTTCATCAAAATTTAATCCTCCTAATAAAAAACGTTATAATTATCTTGGCCTTTAATCGCACATCTATAATGATAAACTGCTGGGAATATTAAAGGATAGAATTGCTTTTAGTTAATAAATTTGTGATAAAATAAATACTGGTATTAACCTCATTTTTTGCAAATTTTTTGTTGGAGGTTTTTTTTTGCCTGGCTATCAAAGCAATGCACCTCTTTATGCAGCGCTGATCCAACATGGGCGACAAAACCCGGCTTGTTTTCATGTTCCCGGCCATGGACAGGGTAAAGGACTGTCTCCGGAATTGGCCGGATTTACAGGACAAGCCTGGCACTCCCTGGACCTTACTGAGTTGCCGGGGCTTGATGACCTGCACAATCCCACCGGCCCTATAGCTGCAGCACAGAACCTGGCGGCAAAAATGTATGGTGCTGAAAAAAGTTTTTTTCTTGTTAATGGCACAACGGTGGGGATTCAGGCCTTGATTACCTCCTTGGGGCAGCAAAAGAAGATTATTGTATCAAGAAATGTCCATCGCTCAGTGCTGGGGGGGCTAGTTATTGCAGGTGCTGACCCTATTTATGTTTTACCTGACACCATCCCCCATTTTGAAATCGATTGTGGTTTAACGCCTGGGACTATCCAACAGGCACTGGTCGATAGCCCCGATGCGGCAGCGGTATTGGTGGTGCGGCCTAGCTATTATGGTATCGCAGCCGATCTGGAAAGGATTGCCCGGATAGCCCACCAGTCAGGTATTCCCATACTGGTTGATGAAGCTCATGGAGCCCATTTACGTTTCCACAGGGGTTTACCTGATGATGCTATGGATAGTGGGGCAGATGCAGCAGTCCAGAGCACACACAAACTAGGTGGTTCTCTGGGGCAGAGCTCGATGCTGCATCTGCGGGGGAGCCTGGTGGATGCAGGTTCGGTTACAGCCGCACTACGCCTTTTACAGACCACCAGCCCTTCCTACCTTCTAATGGCTTCTCTGGATCTGGCTCGGTATCAGCTATCCTTACGGGGTAGCGAAATGATGGAAAAGACACTCTACCTGGTGCACAGTGTGCGGAAAAGGCTAGCCGGATGTAGAAATTTGCATATTTTAACTGCTGATTGCCTATTAGGAAAAAAATGCAGGCTGGACTCCACCAAATTGGTAATCTCTGTAAGGGATCTGGGGCTAACCGGTTATCAGGTTAACGAACTGCTGGCCAGACGTTACCGGGTTTTTCTTGAAATGGCCGATTTCTATAATGTGGTAGCCTTTGTGTCCATCGGTACCACAGAGGAAGACTGTGATCGATTAGTGGCAGCATTGCAAGATATCGCTTCCAGGGAAAAACTGCCGGCTTTACCCCGGCAGCCTGCTGTACCATTATTGCATAAAACAGCCATGAAACCACGTGATGCATGGTTTGCTCCGGCAGAAAGAGTCCCCCTGGGGGAAGGAAGAGGAAAAATTAGCGCTGAAACTATCGCCGTTTATCCTCCCGGTATACCCGTGTTAAATCCGGGTGAGGTAATAACAGATGAAATATATGAATACCTGCTGGATATGCGCAGGTGGGGGCTGTCCTGTCAGGGACCAGCCGATCCCACCTTAAAAACGATTAAAGTTGTGTTAGAATAGCATTATAAAATGATCAGGAATGTTGTTTATGATGAAAGGTAAATTCATTGTTTTCGAAGGCATAGATGGTTCCGGAAAAACCACCCAGCTCAAACTTCTTGGAGATCAACTGCAGCAGCAGGGATTGCCGGTACTATATACCAGGGAACCGGGTGGTACCCGGATAGGAGACGCAATCAGGGGGATTTTGTTAAACCCTGCCCACAGCGAATTGGTTCCCCGGGCCGAAGCCCTATTATACGCGGCAGCCAGGGCCCAGCACGTAGCCCAGGTAGTAAAACCAGCTCTAGCGTCAGGTACAATTGTCCTTTGTGATCGTTTCCTGGATTCCAGCCTGGCTTATCAGGGATTTGGGCGTGGTATGGATATCGGTTTGCTGGAAAGCATTAATGAACCGGCTACTGACGGGTTGGTTCCCGACCTGACGATTATCCTCAGTTTCTTTACCGGGGATGGTATAGACAGAATCAAAAGGTCCGGCCGTCCTATTGACAGGATAGAACGGGAGGCGGGAACGTTTCACATGCGGGTTGGGGCCGGCTACCTGACCCTTGCTCAACGTGATCCCGGTCGTTACAGTATTATCAATGCCAATAGGTCGGAAGAGTGGGTGCATAATGATATCATGGCGGCTCTTGAGGGGGTTTTAGGTGAAATTTCTCAAAGAAATAATAGGGCATAAACAGGCTGTTAAAATGTTAAGTAAGGCTGTTTCCTGTGGGCGTGTAGCTCACGCATATCTTTTTGCCGGACCAGAAGGTGTGGGTAAGGAAACAACTGCCATATCTTTTGCCCGGGCTTTGCTATGTTCCGATCCCGTAGAAGGGGATGCCTGTGGTTCCTGCCGAGACTGCCGCCAACTTTGCAGTGGCAACCATCCCGATTTTTACCTGGTTGAACCTGCCGGCTTATCTGTTAGGATTGAACAGGTCAGGGAAATACAACGCCGTATACCTTATCGCCCTTATCAAGGTGGGCGTAAAATTTGTCTCATCCGCCAGGCGGAAATGATGACTGCAGAAGCTGCCAATTGTATACTCAAAACACTGGAAGAACCCCCGGAAGGCACTGTTTTTATTTTACTTTCTGCCAGACCCCAGGTTTTGTTGCCGACAATACTTTCTCGCTGTCAGGTAATTTATTTTAGATCCTTGCCGATGCCGGACCTAATTCGGGGACTTGCTAACTTAAAAGGGGTACCTGAGGGAAGTGCACGTTTATATGCCGCACTATCAGATGGTAGTATGGGACGGGCACTATCCTATGTTTCCAGTTCGCTTATGACCGATAGGGATGAAGTAAATGCTCTTGCCGGGGTACTACGGCAAAGTGGTCCATTGGAGGCCATAGAAAGGGCGGAAAAGGCTGGCGAGAGCAAGCAAAAGGCTGCTTTTACACTAGACACGCTGGCCTGTTGGTATCGTGATCTGATGATCTGGCGGGAAGTAGGGACAGCGGGTAGTTTATTTAATACCGACCAGGTGAATATTATAAAAATGGAAGCAGCACAATATGATACCGGCTGCATTTTAACAATAATAGAGGAAATAGAAGCAACAAAGAGAAAAATTGAAATTAACGCCAATATAAAACTGGCTTTGGAGACACTGTTTTTGCGGCTGAGCGGTTTTGGTAAACAATGCTAATATGGTGATACCGGGGAGGTATATAATTGGGGATAAATGTCGTGGGGATTCGATTTAAAAAAGCGGGCAAGATTTATTTCTTTGATCCCGGAAATATCCCAATCATTGAGGAAGATGGTGTTATTGTAGAAACAGCCCGGGGAGTGGAATATGGCAGTGTAGCAATTGGGCCTCATGAGGTAGAAGAAAACGAAATAGTGGCGCCGCTCAAAAAAGTGATTAGAAAGGCCACCACTCATGATATGAGGCAACTGTCAGCCAATAGAGAAAAAGAAAAAGGCGCCTTTCAGGTCTGCCTGGAGAAAATAGCAGCCCATAAGCTGCCGATGAAACTTGTGGGTGTGGAGCAAACCTTTGATGGTAATAAAATATTATTTTATTTTACAGCAGATGGACGGATTGACTTCCGGGAACTAGTTAAGGATCTAGCTTCTGTTTTTAAGACCCGTATTGAACTGCGGCAAATTGGTGTGCGTGACGAGGCCAAAATGATTGGTGGATTGGGTTGCTGCGGTAGGGAGCTCTGTTGCTCGATGTGGCTTACGGATTTTGCCTCAGTATCCATTAGAATGGCCAAGGAACAAAATCTATCATTGAATCCCTCCAAAATATCTGGGATTTGTGGCCGGTTGATGTGCTGCCTTAAATATGAGAACGAATCTTACGAACAGGCCCGGGCAGATTTCCCTAACAACGGCAGCATTGTCAGTACCCCCGATGGTGATGGCAAGGTGGTAGGTATTAATATATTCAAGGATGCTGTAAATGTTGAGTTGCGGACAAGCAAAATTGTTAAGGAATACCAGAACACAGAGATAATGTTAAAATCAAACAAGGCTAAAAATTGTGGTGGCTGTAAAAAGGGTTGTCCCAACCAGGCGGGTGAGGAGAGCATTTGATGCAGTATTTATATAAAATTACTAAAGAAATGGAAGTAAAACTGCATACCCTATTGGCAGAGGTGCAGGAACTAAAAAACAAGGCCCGAGAAATAGAAGAGGAAAATGTACGTTTACGAAAAGAACTAGCTGATATTTATCGTACCGGGCTGGACGAAGGGGATGGTGGCGGGACAGGCTTCCTGCAAAAGGGGCTTTTTAACTTGTTGGATCTGTATGACCATGGGTTTCACATCTGCAACGTTTATTTTGGTCGAAAAAGAGCAGGCGATTGTCTTTTCTGCATGGCCTTTCTAAGAAAAGAAAAAAAGCTACCTGCCAAACAGATGACAAGTGAGATGTAATTGAATTTCAGCAAAACGTTTGCCGAACATCTAGCTCCTTTAGCCCCGCCCAGAATAGTAACGGGGTATATCTTTGCCTTTGGCCTGCCCCTTATAATAAAGTGCTTTTTCAAAAGGAATGTTGGGGTTGGTCAGGTTTCAAATAAAAAAAGGGAGGTGGACTGAGACCTTTGACCGGGGATACAAAAGGTACACTTTATATCTGCGCCACGCCTATCGGCAACCTGGAGGATATAACCCTGAGAGTCTTACGGATATTGCAAGAGGTGGATCTGATCGCTGCCGAAGACACCCGCCATACCCGTAAACTCCTCAGCCATTTTCAGATCCACACACCACTCACCAGCTATCACCAACACAACTACAAAAAAAAAGGAAAAGAGCTCTTGCGGCTGGTATCAACGGGTAAAAATATTGCCCTTGTATCTGATGCCGGTATGCCCTGTATTTCCGATCCGGGGGTGGAACTAGTAGCCGAAGCTGTGGAAAATGGCTGTGCAGTTGTGGCGGCGCCGGGTCCCAGCGCGGCAGTTACCGCCCTGGTAGTCTCAGGGTTGCCTACAGATACATATGTTTTTGTGGGGTTTTTGCCTGTAGCAAAAAAAGCCCGACGGGAGAAATTAAAAGAATTAGCCCGCGGACAGTGGACCATGATATTTTATGAATCCCCACATCGGGTCAAAAAGACACTGGCAATACTTCTAGAAACGTTCGGCAACCGCCCTGCCGCTGTGGTCAGGGAATTGACCAAGCTGCACGAGGAGGTGGCCAGGGGCTCTTTAGAAGATTTGGTAGAACGATTTAATAAAGTGGAACCAAAGGGTGAATTTACCTTGGTTGTAGCCGGGGGAGCATCACCCCGGGAAAGGCCTACCGAGCAGGAAGCCTCCTGGCGGCATATCGGGGCAGCCCTGCATGTTTCCATACTGGAATCCGAAGGAATGGAACGAAAAAATGCTATCCAGGAGGTTGCCCGCCTGCGTTCCCTACCCAAGAGGGTTGTATATCGCCTGGTACTCGATGATAAAAAACACTAAAAGGCAAAAAAAAATGAGAGATTAAAATCTCTCTACAAAATATCTGTCGAATTGTTTTACATCGCTTTGGCACTTTCAAACATGGCTAGGGCACATTCACGGCAAACTAATTTGTTTTTATAGTGCTGCACATCTGTAGCATTACCGCAGAAAACGCAGGCAGGCTCATATTTTTTGAGGATAATTTTCTCGGCGTCAACATATATCTCTAATGCGTCTTTTTCGTCGATTCCCAATGTGCGTCTCAGTTCAATGGGAATCACCACCCTGCCGAGCTCGTCCACCTTTCTTACAATACCAGTTGATTTCATAACATCTGTCCCTCCCTTTCAACAAATTTCGACAAATATATAAAAAATTTTACAAGTAAATGGTACCAGGAATTCCATTAAGAGTCAAGATGTTTTTGTAAAATTCTACAATTAATTTGTTATAATGTTGATAACTTGACAAAAAAGCTGCATTAATTTAAAATTTAGCATAGTGATTTTTTTTTACAGATTAAACGGCTATGAAGGGAAGAGTAGGCCCACAGGGTTATCCGGACAGCGAGCGGGAACAGCTGAGAGCCCCGCCGGATCAAGTTGGCTGAACATGGCCCCGGAGCTGCCCTGCTGAATATTAGTAAGTGGGGCCGGAATTAGCCCCGTTAACCAGGCTTGGGTATCGGGTGTTTGCACATACCTGTTGAGGCCGGCGCCGCAAGGTTCCGGTAAAAAGGGTGGTACCGCGAAAATTAAAAACTTCGCCCCTCGGAAAATAGAGGCGGGGTTTTTTATTTTAGTTAAGGTTATGAAAAAGGAGATAAGGCATGAACAAGGG
>JGI24708J26588_10003793_pt1 | contig 10734 bp, 12 predicted proteins | sample BioPla1DNA2_FD_26588 | JGI IMG/M metagenome (IMG submission 26588) | reverse complement strand
CTCACATTAGGTAATACAACTAGGTGGTGTAAATATGAAGATATTTTATGAAGACAATCATTTACTAGTTGTAGAAAAACCACCTAATATACCAACACAAAAAGATGCATCTAAGGATAAGGATATGCTGACAATCTGCAAGGAGTATATCAAACATAAATACAACAAACCAGGCAACGTATACCTAGGACTGGTTCATCGCTTAGATCGTCCTGTTGGAGGAATCATGGTATTTGCGAAAACATCTAAAAGCGCAAGTCGTCTGAGCAATCAAATCAGATTAAATCAATTTTCAAAAGAATACATAGCCGTAGTGCATGGGAATGTAAAACAAGCAACATATGTCGACTACTTATACAAGGATAGACGCAGAAACATGAGCTATGTGACAACAGAAGACAAGGGGAAAAAATCCATTCTAGAAATTTTAGATACTGAGTATTATGAAAAAGACGACCTAACTAAAGTTAAAATCAACTTAATTACCGGCAGGTCTCATCAAATTCGAGTTCAATTCTCACATAGAAATCATCCACTTTGGGGAGACGCTCGCTATAATCATCAAACAAAGCCCGGACAACAAATAGCCCTTTGGGCTTATAAAATTTCTTTTAACCATCCAACCACAAAAAAACGCCTCACTTTTGTAAGTGAGACGCCACCAGTTTATCCTTTTGCTTTTGAATAGATTGCATCAATTTCACAACGTCTGTTTTCACAATCTTCATAAGCGAGCTCAAACAACTCCTCATATTGTTTCAAACTTCCACCAAAGCGGCCCACTCCAACTTCCTTAGAAGGATAGAGTTTGATCGCTTTTTTTTCAGCTTCAAGTCTCTCAACTAAATCCACCTCTTCATAATACTTGTCAGTTCTCGCCTCAAAACTCTCAATCAAGCGGGGAAATTTACGATATACCCAGCGCATAATTCTATAGGTAATCCTTTTTTGAGGTTTTCGAACATAATCAGCACTTTTCGTTGAAACAACAACATGATATTCACAACCTACTTCCATGCTCTTTTCAACTGGAATCATCGTTGTAATACCGCCATCCATATATTTTTTTTCATCAATGACAACCGATCTTCCCATTATAGGTAAAGTACAAGCTGCCTTAATATAGCGACCTTCAGGATCCATTTCATCTTTAGATATCCAAATAGTATCTTGAGCCTCTAAATCATATACTCCGGCGTAATATTCTCCATCAATCTCTGAAATTTTTGATATAGGAAAATCTACTTCTTTGTAGATAGTATCGAACATATGATCATAACCAACTACCTGTCTTTCAAAAAGCAAAGCCCCAATGCCTGAATTTCTCCAGTCTGCAGCTTTTTCCGTAGAAGCAATTCGTAACGTTTCTGATTTACCCAATGCATACATTGCTCCATAAAGTGCTCCAGAAGATATGCCGATCACCACATCAAACTTATAACCATTTTCAATCATCCAAGACAACACTCCCGCAGTATAGGCGCCACGCATCCCGCCACCTTCAAGCACTAATCCAATCCTCTTACTCATAATTATCGCTCCTATAATANTCCACTAAATATTTTGACAAATCCTCTTAGTAATCGTAATAGATACGGAGTTTGCATGACCTTTTCTAAACTAATTTCTTCTGAAACAGAAAAAGTCTTCTCAGCATCTCGCTTACAATCCATTACTACATCATGATCTACAAATAGAACTGAAGTCTCGTAATGAATATAATAACTTCTAAAATCCATATTAGTCGTACCAACAATACACACATTATCATCAGCCACGATTGTTTTTGAATGCACAAATCCAGGTGTAAATTCATAAACCTTTACGCCATTTTTGATTAATACTTCATAATTTGACTTGGTAACCTGATTAACGATTTTCTTATCCGGAATACCCGGTAAAATCAAGCGAACATCTACGCCACTTTGCGCAGCCAAAGTCAAAGCTTTAATCATTTCATAACCAACTATTAAATAAGGCGTTTGAATATACACATACTCTTTCGCATTATTAATAATATTGAGATGCGATTCCAAACCAACATCCGTATCATCTGTAGGGGCATCCGCAAAGGCTTGCACATAACCTTTTTCATATTCACCCTCAAAATCAAATTTGAATTTTTCAGGATCCTCCTTAACATCGGTATAATAACGATAAAATTGTAGGAACATTAACGTCAAGGAGTGTACTGCCTCGCCTTCAAATAATACTGCTGTATCCTTCCAATATCCAAAGCGCTCAATTCGGTTAATATATTCATCAGCTATATTCATTCCACCAACAATCCCCACACGACCATCAATAATACATGATTTCCTATGAGATCGATTATTCATTGTAATCGCAAGCTTTGGTTTTATCGGATTGAATACCACTGACTTTATTCCAGCTGCGTCGCATTGCCTCTTTAAATCAGGAAAACCAGCCGTTCCCCAATCATCATAAATTAACCGAACATCTACTCCTTCTTTAATTTTAGCTTCTAGTGCATTTAAAAGGGTCCTCCACATGTAACCATCTTTGATGATAAAATATTCTAAAAAGATAAAATGTTTGGCTTGCTTAATCTCTTCAAGCATGACTTCAAATTTCTTTTCTCCCGATTCTAAATATTTTGCTCGATGAGATTTATATATAGGATAATGCGAACTATTATAAACGTATTTTACCTGTTTATGAACTGATGGATCAAGTCGTTTGATTTCCTCCATAATTGATAAATCTTGAGACAACTCAAAGCCTTCGAAAGATTCTGTAATTTTTTCTCTTAATTCTTCTGGAGCTTTACGATCGCCCATAATTAAATAAATAACTGCTCCAATGGGAGGGAAAGTTAGAATCACAATTGACCAAGCCAAAGCATAGTATGGATTTTCATCACGATTCACTACCCACACCACTAATAATATGGATAAAACAATCATCAAAACATAAACGATATTATAAGAAAAAATAATTGAATTCGCAAAATATATTACCAAAAAAAACTGAGCGATGATCAACAAACCAACTATAAATATTTTATTTGTAATAAGTTTTAATAGTTTTTTCATAATTATCATCCCTTATAAGAATGTATACATCCTTTTGAACTTCTCCATATCGATATAATTCGTGACATTCATCAACATCCACTCTCTCGATAAATGTTGCCCCCAATTTCTCAATTGTTCTTTTTGACGCAACATTATCTGGATTACATGTAATGTATATCTCGTTGTGATCAATAATTTCAAGAAGTTTTAAACAAGCATAAAATGCATAATTATTACCGCGATAAGCTCTATTTATAAAATAACCAATGTTACCATAGTAAACCAGGTCTTTTCCAGTTTCAACCCTATACTCAATCCGCCCAACCGGATACTCTATATCTTCGACAATTATATCATAGACTACTGTGGGTACCGAAAAGTAATTTCCTGGGAAATCAACTCTTTTAAGGCTCAATGATTTCAACATCTGGATCAAAAGTCTGATTAAAATAAACTAAACCTGCACCAATTAATGCTGTTAAGATAGTTTTTATAAGGGAAGAGATTTCTAAAACTGAAATACTTCGAACTACAAAAACAAATCCAACCATAACAACAATAGGCAAAGCAAATTTAATGTACCAACGATCATCATCAAATTTTCTAGAAACATACTTAAATAAAATTACATAAGAGAAAGACAAGACTAAAGCCATTACCGCTATACTTAAAAAATCAAAAGGTTTGATTGAAGCATAGAATAACTTAATTTCTTCAAAACTTTCCGGTGTAACTGCATCTCCCAATTCCTCTATGCTTGGGTTTTTATTAATAACAATCGCATTCACAAAGGATTGTACAAAAACCATCAAATATGCCACTTGGTTGAAAGGGGACGCCAATAAACCACTTCCAGTCATAAAACCTGTTGCTTCATCTGTATATCCTTCTTCAAATTTCCCTTTATTTTTCTGAGTTCTAATCACAAAATATGCTGCAAAAACGGCACCCATAGCTAATGCTATTGTGGTTAAAAGCAGAGTTAAATATGGTTGTGTTTCAAGCATATTTTGAAATCTAGATTCTCCTACTAACGCAATAAAACCCATGTTTATCACATTAGACACGGCATTCGCAATAAAGAATCCACCAATCCCCCACAAGATAGCTGACAAGAACCCTGGCTTATTTTTATATTTTACAATAAAGTAGACAAAGTAAGCAATTAATAAAAATATACTAATGGCTAACTCAATAAATACTGATTTCGATACCATAAACATCCTCCTTCTACTAGAATACCATATTTAAAATAAAAAAAGCGCTCGATTTAATATCAAACGCTTGATGTTTCGCTTTAAAATTAGACTAATCTAACATTTGCAGCTTGTTTGCCACGTTCGCCATCAACGATTTCAAACGTAACTTCTTGACCTTCTTCTAGTGATTGAACGTCATCTTGTAACGCAGTCACATGAACGAACACGTCATTTCCTTCTTCAATAGTAATGAAACCATAGCCTTTATCAGCTAAGAAGAATTTTACTTTTCCTGTAATCATCCAAGTACCTCCTATCAGAAATAAGACGTACTCAATCGCACTCTAATCCCATTCACATAGTATTAAAAAATACATTGAGTAACCCAACACTTTTTGACACTTCAAAAAACATTAATTCTTATTACATTCAAATCGTATCACTTAGACCCTATTAAAGTCAATCAAAAAGTACATTAATTACAAATATACGCTATAATATAAGGGAAAGAAGGTAAATAATGAAAAAAATAATAGTAAAAGAGAATGGCACATTATTAAACTATCTATATAACGCCGATCTCCCATACTCAAAATCAAAGTTAAAGTCACTGTTAAAACATAGGTGTATCTCAATCAATGGTNGAACCACTACTCAATTTAATGATGCGGTAGATGTCAATGATGAGATCACGATTTTAGAATACAATCCAAAACTTGATACTCCTCTAGACATTATCTATGAGGACCAAAATATTCTTGTGATCAATAAACCTAATGGTCTATTGAGCGTTCCTACCGAACGTCAAAACGAGCTTAGTGCTCTTGATTATGTCAAAGACTATATAAAAGGAAGTGTATATGTAATTCACCGATTAGATAAATTCACATCAGGTATTATGATTTTCGCAAAAAATCCACAGACTAAAAACTTTTTCCAAAAAGATTGGCAGAAAAAAGCACCAGAAAGACAATATGTAGCTATTGTAGAAGGACGGATAGAAAAGGAAAAAGATACAATCTCATCCTATTTAAAGGAATCAAAAGATTTATATATGTATTCAAGTGACGAAGGAAAATATGCCGTAACCCACTATGAGATGATTGCATCAAATTCTAAATATAGTGCATTATTAGTTAAACTAGAAACAGGACGTCGTAACCAAATCAGAGTTCACATGGCAGATATCAAACACCCTATTGTGGGCGATTCAAAATATGGTTCTACCACCAATCCAATTAGACGCTTAGCGCTTCATGCTTATCGCGTCACAATAAAAAACCCTGTAAATAACAGGGCAATGACTTTTACCGCTAAGGTCCCTCAGGACTTCACGAGATTAGTCAGTTTAAGTAATCTTGATAATCAACGCTTAAATTCTTTTTAAGCGTTTTATTATGCACTTTAAAACCACGATCCAAAATCATATCTTTTAGTATATCATCACGAAAACTTGTATGATTTAAAATTACATCCTTGGCTTCTTTTTCATCTATAACTTCTTCACCAAACGCAAAAACCAATGCATAATTCTCTTGAATATCAAGTGCTACCTTATGCTCATTTAAATCCGAGAGAACTGAATCAGGTAAATCAGACATTCCTTTGTAGTATACCAACTCTACACTATCCAAAATATCAAATTCATTTTTAATTTCATCCACTTCATAATCATTTTTTACATAAGTTTCTATATCCTTAGCTATATCTTCACTTTCAACTTGAAATAAATATAATTTTTGAAGTTCATAACGCTCTAATAATGATTCTAATTTTTCATCGATAATCTCATTCGCATATTTATCTAATACCAATGCAGATTCGAGATTTTCTCGTAAATGAGCTTCATCTCTAAATCCATAATAGGCAAGCATCATTTCAAAATCAAGGCCGGCATCTTCAAAGTTCTTTACTTCTTGATCAACTTCAGCACTTACATCATAATTTTTGTCTTCTTTAATTTCTTCCAACATTCTCTGTTCTAAATCACCGATTAAGAATTGTCCGTAATCTAGTTTAAGAATTTCATCAAGAACATCTTCCTTATCATAAATTTTATTAGAAATTTTAAATAACATATCCGCATCATCTTCATCATCTTTTAATAGACTATCACTAATTTCAACCCCGTCTGATTGCATATGTTTAATCATAATTTCCTTTTCTAAGCTAGAATCATATCCAAAGACCGATTCTTTAAATTCCGGATATTCTTTTATTGTTTCTATGTTAGTACTTTCTACATATATACGGTGATAACCAAACTCACTTTTTACCCATTCACTAATCTCATCTTCATTTAGATTTTGGGCGCCTTTAATAAAACTCTCTACTAACTGCGAGCTATTGTCCATATATCCTAAAGATTCACCAATTATACCATTATCAGAGCTAAGATCTATCATGGTTTTAGTTACATTATCAGCTTTGTCTAAAGCCGCATCAACTTCACCCATTAAGGCTATTTCCGCATCTAATGGTGCATCGCTATTCATATGTTCGTTTGACTCCCTTTGAGCCTGGACTAGGACATGAGTCACAATACGAGGTTGCATTTCCTTCTGAAAATTTTCCAAGTCATCAAAAACTTTCAAAACGTTATCTTGTAAAATAGCGGATTTATGATATTGATTTGTTAAAAATAGATTTAACTCATCCAGTCCATTATAACCCATTGCACGCAGCGTTATGCCTATCATATCCTGATCTTCTTCACTACTATTTTGTTCTAAAAGTGATGCCTCTTGATTGGCTATAGATGATTTTATAGCTTCGTCTACATCAAGTCCCGACAGATATTCCTTCTCCATAAATTGATAAATAAAATTCTTACCATAATGCTCTTTCATCTGTTCATAATAAGCTTCTCTATCATAATCTTTACCATCAAAACTATACACTAAATTACGATTTCCAGCGAGCGACCAAGCTACAATCGCTATTACCACTACTGAGGCAATTACTATAATTCCCTTTTTCTTGTTTTGCATATTTATCTCCTAACAAATTAAAAAGTGCCGCAATGGGCACTTTTATTAAACGCGTTCTATTTCATCGTTTAAGTTTTTAAGTTCTTCTAGATATGCCTCAATCTGTTTATCATTATTTTCTAAATAANTTTTAGTTTCTTCGATTTCTTTGAGGGTTTCCTCATCTTCAGGACGACTNTCTAATTGTGCTAGTTTCCCTTCGATGACTGTTTTCATATCTTCTAATGAATCGATTTGNTGATTTAATTCATCAATGCGATCAAATATTTCAGCCCTTCTCTCTTCACGAGATTNTTTTTGAGCTTCCTGCATTCTCGCAAAGAAGTGATCTCTACCTTCACGGAACTCTTGCCATAGATTTTCTTCATGACGACGACCNCTGTGTCCAGCAGCTTTCCATTCTTCCATGATNTCATCAAAGCGTTGACGAACTGTGTCAAAGTCAAAACTGTCTTTAAGTTCATGCGTCTCTTGAATTAATTTTTCTTTAATAGCCTTAGCTTCTGCTTCTTTAGCCCTTAATTCAGTAAAGAAAGCTTCTTGATTCTTATAGAATACTTGTCTTGCGGAATTAAAACGTTCCCAAAGTTCATTTTCAACTTCACGACTCGCAAATCCCGCTTTACGCCATGCATCCATCAATTCTCTTTGAATTTTAGATGTGTTGTACCAATCNGTTGAATCTTTAATTTCTTCNGCTTGTTTAATNAATTCTTCTTTACGNTCACGAGCTTTTTCTCGTTCTTGNTTTTGTTGTTCATAGAACTGATTGCGACGCTCAAAGAAGTAATCATTTACTTCGGAAAACTCTTCCCAAAGTTTGTCATTATATTCTCTACCTGAATACCCAAACTCACGCCACTGAGCTTGTAGTTCTTTATATTTCTCTGCAGTCACAAAGAAATCTTCTGAATCCTTCAACTCATGTGCTTTTTCAATTAAAGCTTTCTTACCTTCAATTGATTTTTGAACGCGCTCTCGTTTTTCATGATAACGCTCAATTTCCTTTTCAAAACGTTCTTCAAGTGCTGGATCATCCCCGTCTGTTTGAACTTTCGTCCACTCAGTCTTTAAATTTTCAAGCACCTCCAAATCTTCGGTCCCATCTAAACGACGTACCTCATTAATTATTTCATACTTTTGATTATTACTAACTGTATAGAAACTATCCCAGTTAAAATCAAATCTATCGTTATTTGCCATAAATATATATAAACCCTCCTAAACACATTCTCTTATTATTATAACATGTTATAACTCATTTTCGAATTAATTCAATTATTTAATTCAAACAATACTTTTTCACGCATTAATGATTTAATATCATTTTCAATATTTTTATTTTGAGATGAAAGAAACACACCGTCAGAATCATCAAAAAACAAAGCATTATCGTGACCACCAAAATAATAACTACCGCCAACTTCATTTAAAATAATAACCCCAGCCGCAACATCCCAAACTTTTAAATTTCTAGATATGTATGCCTGGGCTTGATTTTCTGCAACTGCACAAATCTCTAAAGAAGCTGCTCCTAGATAACGATGAGATACGAGCTCATTACGTAAATCTTTCGGAGATTTTTCAAACATACTCAAACTATATAAATCACCATAAAGGATGCTTTCGCTTAAAGTTCGCTTTTGATTAACCTTTTCCAACTTTTCGCCATTTAGATAGGAACCTTTTCCTGTAATACCCAAAAACATTTTATCCGCCATAACATCATAGACGATTCCAAAAACAGGCTTCTCTCTATGATAATAAGCGATCGATATTGCGAAATTTTTCTTTTGATATATAAAGTTTGTTGTTCCATCAATGGGATCAATGATCCACAGATCTTCACTATCCACCCTAGGCGTAGTATTTTCCTCTGTCAAAAAGTCCTGGTTTGGAAAAGTCCCTTTAATTCCTTCTACTAAAAAGACCTCCGTACTTTTATCCACATTGGTCACAAAATCAGAATTATTCGCTTTAGTCTCAATTGAAATATTTTCATTCATTAAACGTTTAATATTTTCGCCTGCTTGCAAAACAAGATCAACTGTATAATCAATTTTAGCCTTCACATAATCCTCCTATAAATTAATAAAAAGCCACCTAAAAAATAGGCAGCTTTTTATTATTTAGATAATGCTTTAACTTTCTTTTTATGTTCTCTAATAATTTTCAAAGCACGTTTACGTGTTTTAATATTTTTAGATTTTAATTGACGATAAGCAGTTGATACATCTGTTTTTGCCATTTTCTACACCTCCAATAAACCCTGTTTATTATATCGTAATAAATATGTAATTGCAATGATTATATCACCTTGTTTACTACAGTTCCACCCTTTTTTATTAATTTTAAATTATTTTCTACAAGCTGCTTACGATTTTCGTCACTTTTTATATCAAAGGCAGAAATATGTGGTGTGATAATTACATTGTCACATTCCCAAAGAAAACTATCCTTTGACAAAGGCTCAGTCTCAAACACATCTAGTATCAGTGCTCTCAAATGATCTATATTATCTTTTAAGGTACGTTCGTTTATTAATGTACCACGACCTACATTAATAAAGATTGCATTGTCTTTCATTAATTTAAACTCTTCACCAGACAACAGATGAATCGTTGCATCATTACTAGGAAGACTTGCAATAATAATATCCGCATCTTTTATGTAACTTCTATAGTTTTTTAAAGGATAGCATTTTTCAAAACCATCAATTAACCGACCATCTGAGTTAAAACCATAATTAATGGTACCAAAAGCAGACATACGTTTTAATGTTTCTTGGGCAATACTACCCGTTCCTAAGTAAAAAACTTTTTTACCCTTCAAGCCCTCAATCGTAACATCCTTATCCCAAATTTTATCTCGCTGACGTTCTTGATATATAGGAATGTTTTTTAAAACATTTAACACATGCCCTACAATGTACTCCGCAATTGCCTCGCTATAAATACCCCTTGCATTCATAACGGTAATGCCATCAGCTTTTAAACGGTCTATATCCAAACCATCAAAACCAGCACTCATTAGTTGAATATATTGCAAATTGGGATAGTTGGTCTTATTTAAATTTTTATCCGCAAAACCTATATAGATATCGGCAACTTGTTTATCCTTAACAACCTCATGACCACTGCGTTGTACCGTGTCTTTTAATATATCATAAAATCTTTCTTGTATTATTACTCGCATGGCTTCCTCCTTGAAAAGTAAAACACCATAATTAATATGGTGTTTTGTAATTCAAAGTATATCAAGTTTAAAAGAAAGTTTCTAGTTTACACGATTTTGTGTGTCACCAGTCTCTAAAACTTCTAATACTGATTTTAATGCAATTTGCATTATATTTCTAACTGAAACATCAGTATAGTGTGCAATATGAGGTGTGAATAAGATTTTTTCATGATTCAACACTTCAAGGAATAACTCATCATCAATTTCTTTATCACTGAAATCTTTTGGTATAAAAGGAGATTCATTCTCATATGTATCAAGTGCTGCACC
>JGI24708J26588_10003786_pt1 | contig 10742 bp, 10 predicted proteins | sample BioPla1DNA2_FD_26588 | JGI IMG/M metagenome (IMG submission 26588) | reverse complement strand
CCCCCCCCATCCGTTAAGGATATTGGTGAGGATCCCGCGAACATCATTTAGTAATCCCCTCATATGAATGGGTGATTACTTTTTTTATGCAACATCATAATAAAGATGTGGTATACTAATTTCTGATAAAGCACATAAATAATGCCCCACTACATTTTCTAAAATACTTAGCAAAATACAACCCAATGTGTAGTTTTCAAAGTAAGAAAGAATACCATTGAAGGACTTGGGGTACGGAAGAATGGAAATCAAGCCGAGAAAAAGGAAAGTAATCAAGGAAGTTATCAATGTAAACTTTAGGGAGGATTTTTATGTCAAGTAGTAATGTTATTGTTATTGGTGGAGGCGCTGCAGGCATCATGGCAGCAATNTCTGCACATAGAGCAGGGGCCGATGTAACCATACTTGAAAGAAATCCACGCATAGGCAAGAAAATATTAGCTACAGGAAATGGCCGTTGTAACTTTACAAATATTAATGCCGATGTGAACTATTACCATGGCAATAACCCTGAGTTTGTAAGTGTAGCACTTTCAAACTTCACAGTAAAAGATACTATTAGATTTTTTGAAGATTTAGGAATCGAGCACAAAGTAGAGGAAATGGGTAAAGTATTTCCAATGTCGGATCAAGCTTCAAGTTTCCTTGATGTGTTTTTATATGAGCTTAATCAAAGGGGAATAAACGTAATATGCGACAGCAAAGTAACAGGAGTATCAAAGAAGAATGATAAATTTATAATTTCCACAGAAGAAGGCAAATATACTGCGGATAAAGTTATAATTGCTACTGGTGGAAAAGCAATGCCATCAACTGGTTCGGACGGAAATGGGTATGATTTAGCGAAGGCACTTGGACATAGAATAGTAGATATATTTCCTGCATTAGTACAAATTATGCTTGAAGGTTCATTTTTCAAACGCATAGCAGGGGTTAAAATACTTGGTACGGCTGAGATAATACACCAAAACAAATCATTAGTGAAAGACAAAGGAGATATTCTCTTTGCAAACTATGGTGTGTCAGGCCCTCCGATACTTCAGATAAGTAGGAAAGCCGGTGAACTGCTCAAAGAAGGGAAAGAAGTATACATTAAAATTATTGTACTGGATATGCCGTATGAAAGAGTAAAGAGTATCATAAAAAGAAGGTTTAGTAACTCCCTTCATAAACCTGTGGATTTTAGCCTAATAGGGCTTATAAATAAAAGACTAATTCCTGTTATATTACTTGAAGCTGGAATAGATGACATTAAAAAATCAGTTGCAAATTTATCAGATAAAGAAATAGAAAACATTATAAATATTCTAACGAACTGGCGTATTAAAATCCGTGGAACAAAGAGTTGGCCAAGTGCTCAGGTAACAGCTGGTGGTGTAGATACAAATGAAATAAACCTTAACACCATGGAATCAAAACTTGTTAAAGGCTTGTTTTTTGCAGGCGAAATTGTGGATATCGATGGTCAATGTGGGGGATTTAATCTTCAGTGGGCATGGTCGTCCGGATATATTGCAGGTAAAAATGCTGTACTAAAAGGAGACTGACAAACTTTTTGCGATGGAACTTCTTTAATAATTTCATGTCTAATTTAAGTAAGGCTTGTGCAATGTAACCTTAACATCGCAAAATACCCTAAATGTTCAATGTNGAATGACGTTAACTTTTATGGTATTATATCAAAATGAACTTTACTGCGGAGGTTAAACTACGTGATGAAAAGAAGAAAAAATATTGTCATCCCTTTACTATTAATTATAGGAATGATAACTGCTATATCGTTATTGATAGTTAATTTTATCAGAATAAGTCGGATCGAAAGCGTTGTAAAAGTTGAAGCTGGAGAGCAAATTCCTGATGCTGGAGTATTTTATAAGGGTTCGGAGGCCAATGTTACATATGTCACCGATATCTCGACCATATCTATTAGTTCTCCTGGTGAGTATGACATAGAAATCGATGTAAATGGCAGGAAGTATAAATCCAAAATCGAAATAAAAGATACAATTGCCCCTGTGGGCGTAGTAAGAACAGTGGATTTATATGAAGGTGAGACAGCTAGACCAGAAGACTTCTTTGAAAGTATAGATGATGCTACACGTGTAAATGTAGCTTTTAAAGAGGAACCAGATTTTTCAATGAAGAATTCACAGCCTGTTGAGCTAATCCTTACAGATACGTCCGGTAATACATCTGAATATAAGACTACTCTTTATATATCAAAGATAAAGCAGTTGGTGCAGGTTGAAGCTTCACATGAAATGCTGGATGTGAGTGAATTTTTAAAACCCAATGTGACAGCCCAAAACCTGGATATTGTAAGTGGTCCCACTTCGCTTACTAAAGTCGGAAAATACCCCTTAAAAATAAGTGTTGATGGCCAGATTTATGAGTCAACTGTTGAAGTTGTTGACACAATTCCACCTAAAGGAGTTGCCAATGTTCAAACTGCTTGGGTGGGTGATGAAGTTGAACCGGCAAGTTTTATAAGTGAGATTGATGATGTAACACAAGTATCTGTCAAATATAAAGAAACGCCGGATTTTAGCTTTGCTGGAGAACAAACTGTAAATCTTGTTTTAACTGATGAGGGTGGCAATGAATCAGTGGTTCAAACAACGTTGATTACTGAACCAGACACAGAGCCTCCCAAGATTTTTGGTGCTCAGAAAGCAACAGCTTATATTGGAACACCCTTTTCGTACAAAAAAGATGTATGTGCAGAAGACAACAGGGATGGTGTAGTGAGCATCAGCGTTGACAGCAGCCAAGTAAACCTAAAAGTAGAAGGAGAGTATACAGCCATATATTCGGCTACCGATTCATCGGGAAATACAACTTCTGAAGAGGTTATAATAACTGTAAAAGAGCAGTCGGTTTCAATGGAGGATTTAGAAAAGCTTGCGGATGAAGTATTGGCAGAAATAACGACTGAGGATATGACGTTGAGAGAAAAAGCATGGGAGATCTATGTATATGTAAATGAACGTTTAACATATACAGGGTTTTCCGACAAAACAGATTGGATGAAGGAAGCTTATAGTGGTATTGTAAATGGTGTTGGAGATTGCTTTACCTACTACTCAATGTCACAGCTCTTGCTAGATAGAATAGGTATAGAGACCCTTAGCATAGAAAGGGCATCAAAACCTGGAGAGACAAAACATTACTGGCACTTGGTAAACTATGGCGAGGGATGGTATCATTTTGATGCTTGTATCCATAGACCTCCTCTGGTATCATTTATGTTGACAGATGAGGAGTTAGAAGCGTATTCACGCAGCAGACATAGGGATAGTTATTACTACAGATATGATAAAGAGAAGTATCCCGCTACAGAAAAGAATTAAGCTGTACAAGATGTTAAAAGGGGGAGAAAATACGAAAGAATTAGGTATAATTGGAGGATTGGGACCATTAGCAACAGCATATTTTATGGAAATGGTTGTCAAAATGACCGATGCTCGTTTTGATTGTGAGCATATTCCGATGATAATATATAACAAGCCTTCCATACCCGATAGAACGAATTTCATTTTAGGGAAAAGCAATGACAATCCATATGTGGATATATCTGAAGTTGGAAAGACTTTGGTTGAGCAGGGCGTGGATTATATAGCTATTCCTTGTGTTACGGCATATTATTTTTATGAAGAGTTATGTAAGGATATAAAAGTACCTATTATTGACTTAATAGGTGAAACAGCAATACATTTAAAAGAAAATGGAATCTCAAAAGTGGGTATAATGGCAACAGATGGAACCATTACAGGCGGTTTTTTAAAGCAGGGTCTTGAAAAACAAGGCATTGAGGCCATACAGCCCTCTGAAAATGGACAAAAACTTTTAATGGATATTATATACAATGGCATTAAAGCAGATATGCCTTTCTCAATGGAGGATTTTTTTACTGTTAAAAATGAGCTTGTTGATTTAGGCGCACAGATAATACTGCTTGGATGTACTGAGTTATCGGTCATAAAACGTGATTATAGTATTGGTTCAGGCTTTTTGGACGTAATGGAAGTCTTGGCACGAAAATCAGTTTTGTTATGTGAAGGCGCTCTTAAAGAAGAGTTTTTAAGCCTTATATCGTAATAAGTACTTTTAATGCCAATATACAGCCAAGAACTTGGCAATTAATTAAACAAGAGGTGCAAATATGTCAAGGCAGAATAATATTCTTGAGTACTTGGAGAATATTGTAGATATAAATCCAGATAAGGTTTGCTATGCAAACCAGTCAGAAGAGTTTACATTTAAACAAGTATACGACAGTGCAAGGGCAATAGGAACTTTCTTACACAAAGAAGGACACTACAAAAAACCCGTTGTTGTGTTTATGAAAAAACATCCTACCATGATTATTACATTTTTGGGTGTTGTTTACGCAGGGGATTATTATGTACCAATTGACGAAGAAATGCCCGCCCACAGGATAGAAATGATTTTTAATAATTTGTCGCCAGAAGCTGTTATTTGTGACGAATCAACAATTGATATAATAAAAACATTTAACTATGAAAACAGTGTTTACCTCTATGATGAAATAGTAAAAACACAAACCGACAGTCTGGTTTTAAATGAAATTTCTAAGAGAGTAATTGATACCGATCCCATTTATATAGTATTTACATCGGGATCAACTGGTGTGCCCAAAGGGGTTGTTGCTTGCCACAGATCTGTTATAGATTATATAGAAAGCTTCTCTGATGTTCTGGAAATTAATTCAGATACTGTATTTGGAAACCAGACTCCGCTTTATGTGGATGCGTCACTTAAAGAGATTTACCCTACGTTGAAATACGGTGCAACTGCGTATATAATACCAAAAGAGTTGTTTATGTTTCCGCTAAAGCTTGTTCAGTTTCTGAACGAAAAGAAGATTAACACAATATGCTGGGTTGTTCCAGCTTTAACTATGATATCCGGACTTGGAGTTTTTGAGAAGGAAAAACCTGAATACCTTCACACCATTGCTTTTGGAAGTGAGGTATTTCCAATAAAACAATTTTTACTATGGAGAAAAGCTCTGCCCAACGCAAAGTTTATCAATCTTTATGGACCAACCGAAGCTACGGGTATGTCATGCTATTATGTTGTGGATCGTGAGTTTTCCGAAGAAGATGATGCTATACCTATAGGTAGACCTTTTAAGAATACAGATATTATTTTGCTAAATGATGCAGATGAATTAGCCAAAGAAGGTGAACCAGGTGAAATTTGCATACGCGGAACTTCATTGACTTTAGGTTACTACAAGGATTTTACAAGAACCAATGAAGTATTCGTGCAAAACCCTTTAAACGATCTCTATCCCGAAACGATTTATCGCACAGGGGACATTGGGAAATATAACGATAGAGGGGAGCTAATTTTCCTGTCAAGGAAAGATCATCAAATAAAGCATATGGGACACAGGATCGAGCTAGGCGAAATTGAGGCTGCTATTAGCAGAATGGACGGAATAATTAATACTTGTTGCATTTTTGATGATGTGAAAAAAAGAATAATACTTTACTATACAGGTAAAAGTTCAAAGGCAGATGTGATAAATTATGCAAAGGGGAAACTTCCAAGATATATGATTCCAAACCTTGTGGAGCAGCTGGATGTTATGCCCCTTACTACAAATGGGAAAATAAATAGAGTATTGCTAAAGGATAAATATTTAAACAGAAAAAGCCAACGGCAATAATGAAATAGCCCAGAACTAAAACATATGGAGGACTAAGATAATGGAGTCATTGATAGAAATTCTTGAAGAGTTACACCCAGAAGTTGATTTTGAGGAGCACAAATCACTAATAGATGATAAAGTACTGGATTCTTTTGATATTATTACTTTAATTTCTGAAATTCATGAGGAGTATGATGTCAGAGTACCAGTGGATGAGATTATACCTGAAAATTTTAATTCAGCCCAGTCTTTATATTCACTCATTCAAAGGTTACAGGACGAGGGTTAATTATGTTGTTTACATCATATAATTTTATATTATTTTTAGTTGTTCTGTTTATCATTTATTATTTAATACCTAAAAAATATCAATGGATGCTTCTACTTTTAGGAAGCTTCGTGTTTTATAGCTACTCAGGGTGGGATAATGTTGCTTACATTACTGTAACCATTTTAGCCACCTACTTTGTAAGTTTAAAAATAGGACAGCTGTATGAGCAGCAAGATTCATACATTAAAGAAAACAAAGGCAGTCTANCAAGAGAAGATAGGAAGAAATACAAGGCAAAAATTAATGCAAAACAAAAGAAGTATTTGCTGCTTTGTCTGCTATTTGATCTTGGTATCTTGGCTGTACTTAAATATACGAATTTTGTTATTTCAAATATAAATTCAATAGGCAACCTATTCAAAGCAACAGAAATATCTTTTCTTGACATTGCTCTTCCTATGGGGATTTCCTTTTATACATTTCAGTCAGTAGGGTATTTAGTTGATGTATACAGAGGAAAGTATGCGCCTGAGAAAAACCTTGGAAAGTTTGCTCTTTTTGTATCATTTTTCCCACAATTAGTGCAAGGTCCAATCAGTCGTTTTGACGATTTAGGCGAACAATTATACGCAGGGCATAGCTTTGATTATAAAAATGTTTCGTTTGGTATACAGAGGATACTGTGGGGTTTTTTCAAAAAGTTGGTTATAGCAGACCGTATATTAGTTGGGGTAAACACAATTACGCAGAATCCTGAAACCTATCAAGGTATTTATGTTTTCTTGGGAATGATTTTTTATGCAGTTCAACTATATGCGGATTTTACTGGCGGAATAGACATTACAATAGGTATTGCACAAGTGTTTGGGATAGAACTGAAAGAAAATTTCCAAAGACCGTTTTTCTCTAAGTCTATTGTAGAATATTGGCGGCGCTGGCACATTACCATGGGTACATGGTTCAGGGACTATGTATTCTACCCGGTATCTATAAGTAGCCCCATGTTGAAACTTTCGAAGTTTTCCAGGAAACATCTTGGAGAAAAACTAGGGAAAAAGGTACCTGTGTATTTGTCAACTATCATAGTTTGGTCAGCAACTGGTATATGGCACGGAGCAAGCTGGAACTTTATTGTTTGGGGACTATTAAACTGTCTTGTAATTATAGTATCGCAAGAGTTTGAACCTTTATATGCTAAGTTCCATAGTAAATTTAATGTTCGCCATAATTTCTTTTTTAGGTTGNTTCAAGTGGCGAGAACATTTTTACTCATGTGCTCGATAAGAATACTTGATTGTTATAGAAATGTGGGAATTTCATTTAAAATGTATTTTTCGATGTTTACAAATTGGAATTTCGGTGAGATTTTTAATGGTGGTTTGCTTGGGTTAGGACTTAAGAAATCCGATTATATAGTACTCATCTTTGGTATAATTATTATGACTGTTTTTAGTCTCATTCAACGTAAAGGTAGTGTTAGAGAGCAATTGACTGAAAAGTCAGATGTTCTTCAATATGCTGTCGGAATAGCCCTATTTGTCTCGATAATAACTTTTGGGGCATATGGCATTGGGTACGACAGTAACCAGTTTATTTATAATCAATTTTAATTATAAGATATGGCATCACAAAATGCCTTAATAGAAAGTGACTGATTATGACTACAGGAAAAAGGATTGCTAAATTGGCTATTGCGGCCTTAATTACAATAGTTATATTGATATTTCTTCAAAATCTATTAATGCCTAAGTATATGAGTGAAATACTTGAAGGTGCATTAATATCCGAGTATTACTCTGAGGATATAAAGGATCATGATGTCATATTTATCGGGGATTGTGAAGTATATGAAAACTTCTCACCTATTACACTTTGGAAGGAATATGGTATAACCAGTTTTATTCGCGGTAGTGCCCAGCAGTTAATATGGCATTCATACTATTTGTTAGAAGATACTCTTAAGTATGAAAAACCTGATGTAGTGGTTTTTAATGTATTATCCATGATGTATGACGAGCCTCAAAATGAAGCATATAACCGCATGGCACTGGATGGTATGCCTTTATCCCTTTCGAAATTGAAATCAATAAAAGCGTCAATGGTTGAGGAAGAAAAATTCATTACTTATATATTTCCTATCCTGCGATACCATTCAAGGTGGGACGAGCTTTCTGGTGAGGACTTTAAGTATATGTTCAAGAAGGACAAGATTACTCATAATGGGTATCTTATGAGGGTTGATGTAAAGCCCGTTACAACCATACCGAGGGCGAGAAAACTTCCGAATTATGAATTGAGTGATATTTGTTATGATTACCTTAAGAAGATGACAGCACTATGCAAGGAAAACGATATTGAGCTGGTGCTAATAAAAGCTCCTTCTATATATCCTCATTGGTATGATGAATGGGATGAACAGATAGAGGATTATGCGAGTGAAAATGGTCTTTTATATATCAACTTTTTGAAGTATACTGATGAAATAGGAATAGATTTTCAAACAGACACTTATGATGCGGGGCTTCACTTGAACCTGTCTGGTGCTGAAAAGTTAACAAAGTACTTTGGAAAACTATTATCAGACGAATTTAATCTTGCGGATCGCAGAGATGATGAGCAGTTAAGTAAAGTTTGGATTGAAAAAGAAGCATTTTATATTGATATAATGGAAAAACAGTATGCAGAACTTGAAGAGCTAGGGTATATTAAAGCATTCAATAGCAAGAAAAATGAGGAATGATTTTTAGAGCAGGAGAGAGGGACTTAATATGAAAAAAAATATAATTATTATAGCTGTTGTGCTACTGGTAATTGCGGTAGCAGCAACTGTTATTATTCTTAATAACAATCAAGAAAACAACGATCCATCAAACTCTAATATTACAGATAGCCATGGAGAGCATCTCAATGATACAGGTAAAGACGCCTCGAGTGGAGATACTACAAGTGAAAAAGAGATATATTATTTCGAGTATAAAGATGTTAAAATAGGTATTAATAATGAAGCGGCTCCAATATTAGAAGCATTGGGAGAACCAATGAATTATTTTGAAGCGCCAAGCTGTGCTTTTGAAGGTATGGACAAAATATACTCTTACAGCAGTTTTGAGTTTACAACATATACAAAAGATGACAAGGATTATATTTCATCTATTATTTTTCTTGATGATACAGTTGAGACCAGAGAAGGTATAGCTTTAAACGCATCATTAGAAGAGATAATTAATGCATATGGCAATGAATATGAAAAATCCTTTGAGCAATATTCCTATACCGATGGAAATTGTATTATATCATTTATTTTAGAAAATAACGAAGTTGTCTCGATTGAGTATGCCATGGATTTCCAGGACAATCAGGAAGGTTAGTTGAAGATATGGTTTTAATGCCCCGGAAAAAGGGGCATTAAATATTTAATCGTCTTCTAGTTTTTCTTTGGCTTCATTTATCTTCTTCAAGTTCTCAAGATAATCTTCTTTTATGATATGTTTGTTTCTATAAAATTCTTCGATTTCATATTCAAGGGCATTTAGCGTCTTTTTTACGACAATAACCTTCTCATCATATTCAATAGTAATTTCTCTGATCTGTGCCTCATGTTCACTATTAATCTTCTCAATTTCCCTCTGGTGTTCTGCCTTCAGGTTAATTATTGTCTCTTCCAATTCATAGATTCTACTTAATTGTTCATTTAGCTCAACAGTTTCCTTGATAAAATATAAATTGGATATTATAAGACATATAAATAACACTCCAACAAAAAAAATAAGAATAAGATTTTTTTTCATATATATAACTCCTCGAATATTTTTCGTAGTGTCAAAAATTCTATTTGAATTTTGACCTAAAACCTTTATTTCACTGGCTTACGCCAGTTACTCTCGTATCCCCCCTGAAAAATTGGAAAATTTCCAGGTTTTTTTATATAAATATATTAAATTTAATAACAGCAGTAATAGTTGTTGTGGAGCTTGTGGTAAAGTTTATTGTGCCTTAGATGCGCTTGATGAAGGCTGTGGGCAAAATCGTGGGTAAGCTGTGGCGCAGACATTCATGGATATGCGTAGGGAACCCTTAGGGTTTTCCATAGCTTATCCATGATTTTGTCCATAGCCTGAGGCTTAGCGATTCTTACCAGAATGAACTTTTCCACAAATCCACATCAAGATAGCTTTTTAAATTGCATTTGAATTGAATTAGAAAAGGTGATAATCCTTTGGTATAATATTCTCAAGCACGACCAATCAAATATCACCCAAAAGGAGATTATCACCTTGAGTAATATTATACTATCATTGTGCGTAACAATTCAAATACAATTAAAAATTATTTACTACCTTATGTGGGTTATCTTGGGCAAATATCCACTGAAGAAGTTCTATGATGAACCAGTACGTAAAGAATACCGTAAGTTTCAGGTTGATTCCATGCCGGTCGTTGAATCATTTGAACGGTTTGATTACATCCAGCTCCTTGAAGAACATCTCGCTAAACATGGAAAGCCACTAAAGCCAATTTCGCGACATAAAGGCTCTCTTCTCATTTCTGAAGATATCTTATGCCCTAAGTGTGGTGCTCCTCATTCCTATATCTACAGGAACAACGGTAAAGCCAAGAACATCCAATATCTTTGCAAAGTCTGTGATTTCACTTTCGGTAACAGTACTGACTACTTGAAAAATGCGGCTATTCGTTGCCCACACTGTGGTAGGGTTTTGGAAAAAATCAAAAAGCGTAAAGATTTTAATATCTTTAAGTGTAAAAATCCAAAATGTCATTTTTACTTATCAA
>JGI24708J26588_10003784_pt1 | contig 10747 bp, 9 predicted proteins | sample BioPla1DNA2_FD_26588 | JGI IMG/M metagenome (IMG submission 26588) | reverse complement strand
AGTTCGCTGATACGTATTATTCAGAACATTCAACCCGACGAAATCTACAATTTGGCAGCACAGAGTCACGTAAAAGTAAGCTTCGATGTCCCGGAATACACAGCCGAAACCGATGCCGTGGGCACCCTTCGTTTGCTGGAAGCCGTGCGCATTTTGGGACTCGAAAATAAAACCCGCATTTACCAGGCTTCTACTTCCGAACTCTTTGGATTGGTGCAGGAAATACCCCAACGAGAAACCACACCGTTTTATCCGCGCAGTCCATATGGCGTAGCCAAGCTATACGGTTATTGGATTACAAAAAATTACCGCGAATCATACGGTATGTTTGCCGTAAACGGCATCCTATTTAACCATGAAAGCGAACGTCGGGGAGAAAATTTCGTAAGCCGAAAAATCACCCTTGCAGCAGCCCGTATTGCTCAAGGCTTGCAGGATAAGCTGTATCTCGGAAATTTAGACGCAAAGCGCGACTGGGGCTATGCCAAAGACTACGTAGAGTGCATGTGGTTGATGCTGCAACACGATGAGCCCGAAGATTTTGTGATTGCCACCGGGCAGATGCACAGCGTCAAGGAATTTTGCACGTTGGCTTTTGCCGAAGCCGGGATCGATCTTCGATGGAAAGGAGAAGGCATCGAAGAAAAAGGAATCGACAAGGCTACGGGACAAGTATTGGTGGAAGTCGATCCGAAATATTTTCGCCCGGCCGAAGTAGAACAACTGCTAGGCGATCCAAGCAAAGCAAAAAAACTATTGGGCTGGAATCCACAAAAAACTTCGTTTGAAGATTTGGTAAAGCTCATGGTGAAACACGATATGGAATTTGTAAAAAGATACCGACAATAGACCGTTTTATGGAAAAACAATCAAAAATTTACGTTGCCGGCCATCGCGGATTGGTAGGATCGGCAATTTGGAGAAAATTAGAGGAAAAAGGATACACGCATCTTGTGGGACGCACTCACAGTGAGTTGGATTTATTGGATGGCGATGCCGTAAAACATTTTTTTGACGAAGAACAACCCGAATATGTATTTCTTGCGGCTGCTTATGTGGGTGGTATCATGGCCAACAACATCTATCGCGCCGATTTCATTTATCGGAATCTGGAGATACAAAACCATGTGATTGGTGAAAGTTTTCGGCATAACGTGAAAAAACTCCTTTTTTTGGGAAGCACCTGCATTTATCCCAAAGAAGCACCTCAACCCATGAGTGAAGAAGCTTTGNTGACATCCCCTCTCGAATATACCAACGAACCCTATGCCATTGCAAAAATAGCAGGACTGAAAATGTGCGAGAGTTTCAATATTCAGTACGGCACAAATTACATTGCCGTTATGCCGACGAATCTTTACGGACCAAACGACAACTTCGATTTGGAAAAAAGTCATGTTTTACCCGCCATGATCCGAAAAATCCATTTGGGCAAATGCCTCATGAACGACAATTGGGATGACCTGCGAAAAGATCTGGATAAACGACCCGTTGAAAATGTTTCGGGGAAAAGCCCGAAAGAAGAAATCCTCGCCGTCTTGGAGAAATACGGCATTTTCGGCGATAAAACGATACTATGGGGTACCGGAAAACCCATGCGGGAATTCCTCTGGAGTGAAGAAATGGCCGATGCGTGCGTCTTTGTCATGGAGAATGTGGATTTTGCCGACTTGGCAAAAGGCAAAACGGAAATCCGAAATTGTCATATCAATATTGGTACAGGTAAAGAAATCAGCATTTACGACCTCTCCCAATTAATTAAAAAAACCATCGGCTACGAAGGGAGTATCGTTTTCGATCCGTCAAAACCCGACGGCACGATGCGTAAATTGACGGATGTTTCCAAATTGCATGCATTGGGATGGCACCATAAGATAGAAATTGAAGAGGGAGTGGAAAAAATGTACTCTTGGTATATTGGTGAGTAGCCATTTTATTACCCCTTGACTTTTTCTTTGTATACTTCCCACAAATTCATAACACAACGAACGTAATCAATCGTTTCGTCTCCACGGAAATATCCCATTTTGCATACCGGATCTTCATAATATTGTTCCAATCGTTTCAACTGTAAAAATTTCTCCACATTCCCATCCCATACATCCTTGTCGGCACCATACTTCTCGGCAAGTGCACGGGCATCCAACACATGTCCAATCCCGCCATTGTAAGCTGCCAACGCCATTTTTGTACGCTCCTGAACGTCCACTATGGAAGAAAATGAAACAAGCAATTTTTTTAGGTATTCGGTTCCTGCTTTTATATTTATTTCAGGATCGAAAAGCGAATTGCCCCGCACACCCAAATTTGCAGCTGTTGCCGGCATTAACCCCATAATACCTCCGGCTCCTGTCCAAGCCCGACTCTGAGGATCAAACGAAGATTCATGATAAGCAATCGAAGCCAACAGCCGCCAATCGATACCGAATTCTCTCCCATATTTTTTAAAATAGTTGTCGAAAGACGAAATTTGTCCCGGTTTTAAAAAAACCGGAAACGAAGAAAGGCCTCCATCTGCCAGCCTTTTTGCTTCCTCGAAATATCTTTTGGTAATGCGTCGATAGGTCGGCTCAACATTGATGCGGGCAAACCAACTATTGAGCGAATCGGCCAGAATAGGCATATTTTTGCGCACCGCCCACGACGAACGTTGATCGAAACTTACCGCCAAACTCACATCGATATTTCGAAAATAGGTTTTGTTGAGACGTGCCACATGCTCATCGGCAATGGTGTAATCAATCTCCCGATTTGCCACCATGCGGATAAGATCTTCCACTACAACCGTATCTTTATCCACATCTTTGATAACAATGCCACCACCCAACTCTTCGTTTAAGTTCACCAACCGGTCGTAATACTTGGTTCCTGCTTGCACATATACTTCCTTCCCAATCAATTGGGTAACGTCTTTCAATAAAGTATCCCCTTTTTCGGATCTCTGCACCAGCACCTGATGCGAAACCTGTGATAATCCACAATAAATAAGGGAATCTTTCAGGCTGTTGTCCACAGGGACATCGTAAGCAACAACATCGCCTTTGTTGTTATTCAACATGTTTACCAGCACCTCGGAATTATGGGCAAGAACCACTTCGGGAATCAAGTTGTGTTTGTCGCAAAAATCTTTAATCATTTCATAATGATACCCCATCGGTTGATCACGATAGATGAAATAGGATAAGGAAGTATTCAGTGTCAGCACCCTGAGCGTGTCTCGCTCCATAATTTGAAGAAAATCATACTCCGGAGCTTTCTTTCTGTCTCCCTGACAAGAAATCGATATCGCTGCAAGAAGCACCATTGCCGAATGCTTCAAAAAAGCATGCATCTGTTTCTTTTTCATTCTTATACGATCTGAAAATTTGGCCACAAAGGTACAAAAAAATTCACTGTTTATCCGATTTGCATAACCTTACCCCATTGCCAAAATCGGAACAAGGGAACAGATATTCACACAATCCCGCAAATAATCTTTACTTTTGTGAAAAACAAAAAAAGAAAAACAACAGTATATAACAACGCAAATGAAATATCGGATACTTATTGCTGCTGATTATTCTTTTTGAAGGTATTGTGACTCAAGTGAAGGGCAAAATCAAACGTGGCGCGAATACCTTGAACAGTTGGCCGAAGAGGAAATGGACGGTACAACAATCGAAAATATGTATGAAGAGCTTGCTTTCCTGGAAAATAATCCGATAAACCTGAATGCGGTGACGCGGGATGAATTGCAACGATTCCCGCTTCTTTCGATCGATCAGGCGTTGGCAGTAGCCGATTTTCTAGATAAAAACAGGCCTGTTTATACCGTTTACGAATTGCGTAATGTCGCCGCATTGGATTATGCCACAATAGAACGGGTGTTGCCTTTCTTTTATGCAGGAGAAGTCGCAGATCAAAAAAAGGAGACATTTGATCAAATAATAAAAAACGGCAAAAACGAGATCCAAAACCGGTTCGATAAAACCCTGACCCAACGTGCCGGCTATGGGCATTTCTCGGACAGTATTCTCGCACGTTATCCCAATAGGAAATACCTTGGAGAAGATTTCTACACTTCATTAAAATATTCGTTTACATACAAAGATAAAATCCAGTTTGGCATCGTAGGCGAAAAAGATGCCGGTGAACCCTTCCTGAAAACCGGATATCCCAAAGGCTACGACCATTACGGCTTTCATCTGATCGTGCGCGATATAGGGCTACTGAAAACGTTGGCTCTGGGCGATTATCGATTATCATTCGGTCAAGGCTTGGTGCTCAACAACGATTTCATGATTTCTAAATCGGGGACATCCAACACGGTAATTCGCAATACCATAAAACCCAAGCGCCATTTTTCTACTGCCGAAAACGGTTTTTTCAGAGGTGCGGCAGCAACGATAGGAATAAAAAACATCACGATTACCGCATTTTATTCCAACAAGCGCATCGATGCCACTCTCTCAGAGGAAGGCAGCATCACTTCATTCAAAACCGATGGTTACCACCGTGTACCATTGGATATGGAAAAGAAAAAAAATACCCGCGAAGAAGTAACGGGTATGAATATAAATTACCGCAACAATCGATTTCAAATCGGAATCAATGGTTTATATCATCGTTTTAACCGCATGTACAATCCTGTGTTGCGCAACTACAATGCGTATTATCTGCGCGACAGCATAAACGCAAACGGAAGTATAGATTATTCTTACCGATTTTACCGCTTTGTTTTTGCAGGCGAAACCGCCATATCACGAAACGGTGCCGTGGCTACAACGAACGCATTGGAGTGGAAACCGACAACGCCTCATATTGGTTGCGTCTCGTTGCTCTACAGAAACTATTCAAAAGCATATCAAGCATTATATGCAAATGCGTTTTCGGAAAGTAGCCGTGTACAAAACGAAGAGGGCCTGTATATCGGTTCCACGTTTTATCCTTTCCCTCGGATTTCGTTGACCATGTTTGCCGATGTTATCCGATTTCCCCGAATTCGATATAATGTCGATAAACCTTCGTCGGCACTTGATGTTTATGCTATGGCTTCCTATTCTTTTTCGAAAAACGCCATATTCGATATCCGTTATAAAATAAAGCGAAAAGAAAAAAATACGGCTTACCCGGACGAAAAAACAACAACGGTCTTACCTTATATCACACATAAANTACGTTTGCGATATGCCNATNCCTTCAAAAACNGATGGAATATGCGCACAACGGTCGACATGAATATGCATCAGATAAAATACTTCCCNAAAGAATATGGGTATATGATCTCACAAAACATAGGATACCGCNGCAACGACAAACTGACGGGAGATTTTTTTGCGGGTTATTTCCACACCGACACCTATAATACACGAGTATATTCCTACGAACGNAATATTTTGAACACATTTTATATGCCATCGTTTTACGGAAAAGGCATTCGTCTTGCACTTTCGGCACGCTTTGCTATTGTTAAAAACCTGACATTTTCGGTGAAAGGAGGTTTCACCCAATATTCAAACAAAGATGTTATTGGATCAGGAACAGAACAAATTAACGGGAACAGTCGAACCGACATTTACACCTATTTACGTTGGAAATTTTAAGCGCATGTATGTTGAAAAGGAATTTTTGGTATAAAATTGGAATAGCCATGATAATCACTCGTCGCTAAATGTTTTTAAGGTTACATCATTGCCATCGAAAACGGCATAGGAAAAATAACGAATCCAATCGCCCAGAAGAATCACACGCGATTGCTCGGCAATGGGCAAATCAAGCATAATATGCCGATGCCCGAAAATAAAATAATCGATATCGGGCATTTCTTTGAGTTTTTCCTTCGCAAAAAGCACCAAGTACTCTTTGTCTTCACCCAAATAATCGACCATTCGACCGTTTTTCCGACCGTAATTGGACCATGCGTGTGCCAAGGGGACCGTCAACCCGGGGTGAATAGCAGAAAAAAGAAAACGTAAGAACTTGCTGTGAAACAATTTGCGTAACAGCCGAAATCCGGGTGAATCATCTCCCAACCCGTCGCCATGAGCGAGAAAGAACTTTTTCTTGTTCCACTCGACGATAAACGGCTCAAAATGAAGGATCATTCCACACTCTTTCGTAAGATAATCGGTAAGCCAAATATCATGGTTGCCGATAAAGAAATGCACTTCTATTCCCGAATCGGTCACTTCGGCCAATTTTCCGAGTACGCGTGTATGGCCTTTTGGCACCACGTGCTTATATTCAAACCAGTAGTCAAAAATATCGCCTAAAAGAAAAATTGCCTGAGCATCTTGTTTGGCACGATCGAGCCATCGGCACAATTTCCGCTCGGTTTCAACAGAATCGGCATGCCATTTCGATCCCAAATGTGCATCAGCAAGAAAATATATCTTTTTTCCCGGAACCATCCGTTACATCCTTATTTTTTATGCCGGAAGAGAGAAGTACCGCATTGTTTTACATCATCCCCAGCTCCAACCGGGCTTCATCGCTCATCATCGATTGATCCCAGGGTGGATCAAAAGTAAGATTTATCTCTACCTGATTCACTTCGGGAATGGATTCAATCTTCATTTGTACATCCGAAAGAATAAAATCGGAAAGAGGGCAAGCGGGTGAAGTAAGAGTCATTTCTATGGTTACATTGTTGTTTTCATCCACATCCACGTCATAAATCATTCCCAAATCATAGATGTTTATGGGGATTTCGGGATCGTATACCGTACGAAGCAAGGTCACTATTTGATCTTGTATCTTTTGTAGTTCTTCGTTCATTGTCTTTTGTTTTTACACTAAAAAAACGGTTTCTTAATAAACGGTTTTGCATACGTATTGTTTATCCCGACTCATCAAAAAATCCTTATTGCAAAAAATCAAATCACACCTTCGTCTGCAAAACTGTAATACGCATGATCGGTCACGATAAGATGGTCGAGCAGCACAATATCCATATACCGAGCAGCTTCTTTGAGTTTTTTCGTAATCTGTACATCGTTGCCACTTGGGACACAATTTCCGGATGGATGATTATGAGCCAAAATAATACCCGATGCATATTTATTGAGTGCCTCACGCAAAATGAGACGAATATCGACTACCGTTCCGGCTATGCCGCCGCGACTGACCTGCATGTTATCAACCACCTGATTGGCACGATCCAACAGCAATGCCCACGTTTCTTCGTGATTGAGATCGATAAAGACAGAAGAAAAAACAGCATAGGCATCTCTCGACGAAAGAATCTTTTTTCGCTCTGCAACACCGGACTCTTTTCGCCGCTTTCCCAATTCCATGGCGGCTACTATGGCAACTGCTTTGGCCATTCCAATGCCGCGAAAATTGTTGATCAGATCACTCACCGTAAACTTAGCCAGTTTGCCAAGATCGTTATCGGCTTTTTGTAAAATGCGTCTGCTTAATTCGACAGCGCTTTCTTTATCGTTTCCCGATCGGATGAGTATTGCCAACAATTCCGAATTGGAAAGAGCGGAAACGCCTTTCATCAACAGCTTTTCGCGCGGTCGATCTTCTTCGGCCCATTGCTTGATGGAAATTTTCGCGGAATCGGGAGAGGTCATAATTCAATAAAACGATTAAAAAAAATATAAAAAAGAACACCACTTGGCCGATGTCCTTTTCTCTACCGGTTAAATTAAAAATTTATACATTTATTCCTTTACTCGTTCCACGTAATTACCGGTTCGGGTATCTACCTTTACTTTATCGCCGGTATCGATAAACAATGGCACGCGTATTTCTGCGCCTGTTTCCAACGTGGCGGGTTTTAATGCATTGGTTGCCGTGTCGCCTTTCAAACCCGGCTCTGTGTAAGTTACTTCAAGAACGACATGAGGGGGTACTTCGGCAGTCAAAATCGTATCCGTGTCGGCATGTACTTGGGCTTCCACTATATCGCCCTCTTTGAGGAAATCGACCCCCTCGATCTGTTCGGCAGGAATCGAAACTTGCTCAAAGGTTTCGGTATTCATAAAGTGATATCCCATGTCGTCATTGTAAAGGAATTGAAATGGACGACGCTCAATACGGACCTCATTTACTTTCACGCCGGCCGTGAACGTCTTATCGATTACGCGACCTGTTGTCACGTTTTTCAATTTCGTCCGCACAAAAGCACCTCCCTTACCGGGTTTTACGTGAAGAAATTCCACGATAAAATAATATTGTCCATCGATCTCGATGCACATCCCGTTTCTGAAATCAGCTGTTGTTGCCATAAATTATTGTTATAGTCGATATTACATTTTTTATTTCGCAAGCAAAAGTAACTATTCCCTCTTAAAAAACCAAATCGTCATCTTGTGGCAAATAAGGATTTATGTAATGAAAAAGTTCAACAATGTAAGATATAAATTCGTATTTTTGTGTTTTCGAAATAAAATCATTAATATGTCTGACTCAATAGAACAACAATTAGAACAACAATTGGTTATTTACAATACGCTTACACGAAAGAAAGAGGTTTTCGAACCTTTGCATCCTCCACACGTAGGACTTTATGTATGTGGACCCACCGTATATGGAGATCCCCATCTGGGTCATGCAAGACCGGCAATCACTTTCGATCTGCTGTTCCGATATCTCAAATTCATCGGATATAAGGTGCGTTATGTACGCAACATTACCGATGTAGGGCATCTTGAAAACGATGCGGATGAGGGGGAAGACAAAATCGAAAAGAAAGCCCGCCTAGAGCAACTCGAACCGATGGAAGTGGCTCAATATTACACGCTACGTTATCACAAAGCAATGGAAGCGCTCAATGTGCTCCCGCCATCGATAGAGCCTCGTGCTTCGGGCCATATCATTGAGCAGATAGAAATGGCCAAAGCCATTCTGGATAACGGCTTTGCTTACGAGAGTAATGGATCGGTATATTTCGATTTGGAAAAATACAACAACTATTACCCATACGGTAAACTTTCGGGACGAAATATCGAAGAGCTGCTCGAAAATAGCCGCCAATTGGAAGGCCAACGGGAAAAACGCAAAAGCTACGACTTTGCCCTTTGGAAAAAAGCAACTCCGGAGCACATTATGAAGTGGCCGTCGCCATGGAGCAAGGGTTTTCCGGGTTGGCATCTCGAATGTTCTGCCATGAGCATCAAATATCTCGGCAAGGAGTTCGATATTCATGGTGGAGGAATGGACTTGCTATTTCCACATCACGAATGCGAAATGGCTCAAAACACGGCAGCGCAAGGATCTCCCGCCGTTAAGTACTGGATGCACAACAACATGATCACCATAAATGGTCAGAAAATGGGCAAATCGCTGGGAAATTTCATTACGCTCGAAGAGTTTTTCACCGGCAACCATCCGTCGCTGGAACAGCCTTATTCGCCCATGACCATACGGTTTTTCATTTTGCAGTCACACTACCGTAGTACGCTGGATTTCAGCAACGAAGCCTTACAGGCATCGGCCAAAGGATTAAAACGATTGCTGGAAGCATACGATGCAATCGAAAAAATACCGGAGAGCGACACCTCAACAGTCGATCTCAAGACGTTACGCCAACAATGCTTCGACGCACTCAACGATGACCTCAACTCTCCTATCCTCATCGCCCATCTGTTTGAAGCAGCACGTATCATAAATGCCGCGCTAAGCAATACGGAAAAAGTGACGGCGGAAGACAAAATCGAACTAAAAAACCTCTTCGACGACTTCTTATTTGCGATTCTAGGAATTAAAGACGAAGACAAAAACAACGATTTAAGATACGAAACGTTTGCCAAAGCTATCGATATCCTGTTGACCATCCGTCAAGAAGCCAAACAACGAAAAGATTGGGCAATGGCTGACAGAATACGTAACGAATTGATTGCTCTGGGATTCGAAATCAAAGATACCAAAGACGGTTTCGAATGGAAATTGAAATAATATGCAAATTATCCTTTCTCCTGCTAAATTGATGGATTTTGGCCCTTCGACTAAAAAAAGAGCGCCAACACAACCACTTTTCCCGAAAAAAACTAGTGAACTGATCGCGGTTTATCGTAAACTTTCTGTCGAAGAAATTGCAGAAAAAATGAAAATAAATATTCAAAAAGCATATAACGTATACGAATATTTTCAAACTTTCGATTTTAACGAGATCCTGCAACGACCTGCCATTTTAGTCTACAACGGTATGGTATACAAAGGATTGAATGCGAATGACTTTACAGAAGAAGATTTCGCTTTTGCTCAAAACCATTTGATCATTCTTTCCGGATTATACGGTATACTGCGCCCATTGGATGGAATTAAACCCTATCGTTTTGAATTGCGACGACAAATAGTACCCAAAGGATATAAAAATTTGTACGATTTCTGGAACAGAACCATAAATGAATATATTGCAAAAAGATTAGAGGAGAACAACAAAACTATTGTAAATCTTGCTTCAGGCGAATTCATTAAAATGATCAAACCTCAACAACTGCCAAAAGGCACAACCTTCATTGAGATAAATTTTCTCGAGCAACGGGGAAATGATCTGCGCCAAATTACCGTCCACACGAAAAAAGCACGCGGATTAATGGCGCGATTCATTATTAAAAATAAATTAAGCCAAATCGAAGACATAAAAGCTTTCGATTACGAAGATTATTTCTATTATCCGGCTCTTTCAACCCAAGAGCGATGGACTTTTGTAAGGTAAGACAAAACAAATACCATAATGGCTGAAAAAAGAGCAACATTTGTATCGAAAATAGGAATGGTAGCCGCAGCAGCCGGTTCCGCTGTCGGCTTGGGTAAT
>JGI24708J26588_10003781_pt1 | contig 10754 bp, 11 predicted proteins | sample BioPla1DNA2_FD_26588 | JGI IMG/M metagenome (IMG submission 26588) | reverse complement strand
GGCTACCCTTTCCGTCGTCGGTGACCTCAAACAGATGGACGCCAACTGGCTGGTTGGAACCAGTATGCTCGGTTATGGCGCTTCCCTGACTGTAGGTCTGGGGATACCCATTCCGATATTAAATGAAGAAGTGATGCGCTGTGTGGCAGTTGCGGACAAGGACCTTTACGCTCCGGTAGTAGACTACAGCACAGCCTTCAGCCAGCGTATCCCCGGTAACCTTGGTTTTGTCAGTTATGCCGCCCTAAAATCCGGCAAAATCACTGTAAATGGTAAGGAAATACCTACAGCCCCCCTATCCAGCTACCCCAAGGCCAGGCAGATAGCCGGCATCCTGAAAAGTTGGATTCAGCAGGGTGATTTCCTCTTAACGGAACCCGTAAAACAGCTCCCTTCCTATAAAAATAACATTTTAGCAAAAACACTGAAAATTGATTAGCTATACTATGAGAACGGCCCCCTGCACATGTTTGGCTAGTGAGGCTTCAGCTAAACAATATTAAAAGGAGTGAAAAATTTGCCACGCAAAAAAATTATCCTCCGTTTTGGGAAAGATATAGCCGACAGGCCGATAATCTACCGGCTTGTTAAGGACTATGATTTAATTATAAATATTCTTAAGGCCAATGTTGATCAGAACAAAGAAGGGGTCATGGTTCTGGAACTCACGGGTGACAATTGTGATCCGGGCTTAAAATATCTAAAGGAACAGGGGGTTAAGGTGCAACCCCTGGCGGAAGAAGTGTTCCGGAATGAGGAAAAATGTACAAGCTGTGGTGCCTGTACCGATATATGTCCCAGCGGCGCTCTCTATATAGAAAGGCCATCCATGGAGGTAAAATTTAACAGCGATAACTGCATAGTATGTCAAATATGTTTGAAGGTATGCCCCGTAAAGGCTATGGAGGTAAGGTTCTAGGTTGAAATACAAAGAAAGATCATACCGGGAAAAATTTCGGCAGGGGGATCTTTACCATTTCCAGGTGGCTATAAAACAGACAGACCTGGACATCGGTATCCGTAGGGATCGGTTTTCGTCTAAAATAGTTGAATTTGTCCGAAAAACAGTCCTTAAACAGCGTGAACTCCTCGAAAAATACATCGAGGAGGATCACGTTTTTCTACATTCTCTTACCCCTTGCAGCCTAAAACCAGGCGCACCGCAAATAGCTATTGATATGGCGGAGGCAGCTCGTGCTGCGGGGGTAGGGCCAATGGCGGCAGTAGCAGGTGCCTTTGCTCACTATGTTGGTTCATCTCTGGCCAGGCGCTCCCGGGATGTGATTGTGGAAAACGGCGGTGACATCTATATGCGCAGTGCCAGACCACGCCGGATCGGTGTTTTTGCCGGCTGCTCCCCCCTATCAAACCGCCTCGCGCTTTTGATTAGGCCCGAGGACACCCCTCTAGGAATTTGTACCTCTTCCGGCACAGTGGGACATTCCCTGAGTCTGGGTAAGGCAGACGCTGTTGTAATCCTGGCCCCGTCGGCCATGCTGGCCGATGCGGTAGCAACAGCTGCAGGAAACCTGATCCAGACAAAAGATGATGTGCAAAAGGCTGCCGAGTTTGCCACAAGGATCAATGGTGTCGGGGGGGCACTGGTTATTAAGGATGACAGGCTCGCTGCCTGCGGCAAGCTCAAAATTGTTCCATTCTAAAGGCAAAGAACACATTCAGTTGGCTCTTATGGCATTGAATACCCCGGCAAAAGAAGCCCAGTTAACTACTTCAACCGGTTCATGGACAGAGTCAAGTAAACCATCGGACTTTAACTTCTGAATTTCCGCCACCGGATCCCAGGGGCTCCTGCCACGTAGCCTGTTCAAAACTGTGGCAAATTCCCCCCAGGACACCTCTCCTTTTTCATCATGATCAGAAAAAATCAGCCCTGCGGATTTTAATTTGGCCACTTCCCCGGCGGGATTCCACTGATCCCCCAGGGAGCTCCTACCAATACTGCGGTTGATGACAGCCGCAAATGTTCCCCACGTAATATTCTCAGTGGAATCATGATCCGAAACAATCAAGCCATCAATCTTCATTTTGCTGATTCCTCCCATCTGGTCTGCAGGGGAAACAAGCTTTAATCCCAGGGCCTGCACTAGGCCGGCGGCAATAGCGTTAGCTATCTGTTGCCTGAAGGCAGGAACAGCTAATTTGATGGCGTCCCTTGCCGTATCAACAAACAGGTTCTCCAGGAGAAGCGCCGGCATCTGGGTCAAGCGCAGTATGGCAAAATTGGCATTTTTCCTGCCCCTGTCCATGAATCCCGATGAATTGTAAAAACTGCTCACCCGTCTATGGATAATATCCCCTAACGCCAGGGACCGATCGCCGGCGTTAACGTGGACAAAGCTTTCAAAACCAGTCCCACCCCCGGCATTAATATGAATTGAAAGACAGTAAGCGGCGCCCAACCTGTTGGCTAAGGCAGCCCGCTGGGCTGGTTCCATATCCACATCAGTATCTCTTGTCATGTAAACATCAGCTACATAAGAACGAAGCGCATCACATGTTTTAGCGGCGATATCCAAGGTTAGATCCTTTTCCCTGAGACCATATCCTACTGCCCCGGGATCTGAACCACCATGGCCCGGATCTATCACAATAATGGCCAATATACATAACCCCCTTCAGATACAAAATATAAGCTATTTCTTTCCTAAATTATGCATTTGCACGACAAAATGTCCCCTTAGTCAGGGTCAACATTCCCTTTTGGGTGAAAACGGCTACAGGACTGGTGATGATGGCCAGGACCAGCCAGGACCCGTTCCAGTCCACCTTTGCCCACCATTTTTAATATGTCTGCCACATGCAGCTTTTCCGGTACCCGCTTAACAAAACAAACATATTGCGGCATGAGTGCGGCACAACCCCTTTTGACCTCATTTTTCCCCACAACCAGGATATAAAATTTGCACTGGGGACAGGTACAGGCAACCCTATCCTTCAGTTCCGGCAACATCATCCGGTGACCTTCATACAGAAAATTTTTTCGATAGTAATCATGGATGTTAGCCACAGTTACCGCCCCTGCTTTTATTGCGGTACACACCATCAGGGGTAAGAGACACCGCCCGTAAAATACTTTGTTCACCAAAACGGTCTTTAATCTGATCACAGACAGCATGTAGGAGACGGGCCTTCTCCACCTCCCCAAACAGATCCAGCTGCTCGGAAGTCATTTTAACCAGCCCAGCCAGAGATACCCCCACCATCCGCACCGGCTTCCATGCCGGCCAATGTCGATGCAACAATGCTGCCGCCACCCTATAGATATCATTGGTAGAAGCAGTCGGTAGGCCCACGCTCTGTGAACGGGATACCCATAAAAAATCAGCACCTTTTAGGGTCAGGTTAATTGTCCGACCCACAAAACCACCAAGACGCACTCGCCTGCACACAATTTCGCACAACTCCAGGATCACCACTTCTATCTGGCGGTAGCCCCGATAATCCCTGGGCAGGGTAAGTTGATGCCCAATGGATTTGACCTTTTCCAAGGAATGTGGATCCACTGGACTATAGTCGATACCGTTGGCCGATAGGTACAGCACATGGCCAATAAGGCCGAACCTTTTACGCAGCACAGACAGAGGATAGTGGGCCAGTTCCCCGATGGTGTGAATGTTTAGGTCATTCAGCCTTTTTTCCAGACGCGGGCCCACCCCAAAAAGCTCTTTGATGGGAAGGGGCCACATCTTACCCGGCACATCGCCAAAATCCAGGACAGTAAGCCCGTCCGGCTTCTGCATACCGGCGGCCATTTTCGCCAGTAGTTTGTTGGGGCCAACCCCAACACTGCACATCAAGCCAGTTTCCTCCTTGATCCTCCTTTTCAGCTTTAGCGAAGCAGTCAAGGAAGAATCAAAAAAGTGATCACAGCCGGAAAGGTCCAAAAATGCTTCATCAATAGAAAAGGGTTCTACCAGTGGGGTAAAGTCTTTCATAATTCTAATCACCCGGGAAGAAAAATCGATGTAATAGCCGTATCTGGGCTTTAGGAAAATGCCGCTAGGACAAAGGCTGCGCGCCTCCCACACGGCCATACCCGTTTTCACCCCACAAGCCTTGGCTTCGTAAGAGGCAGCCAGGACAATACCATGGCGTTTAGCCGGGTCACCACCGACGATAACCGGTTTTTCCCGAAGACAAGGTTCCATGGCCTGGTGTACACTGGCAAAAAAAGAATTCATATCTGCTAACAAGATTGGACAACGCAAAAAACCACCTACCAAACGCATGTTCTAGATACAGTATATCAAGAACATGCGTTCCCGGTAAAGTGGTTGTTTTTGGTAGCACGGGAATGGGGAACCCTGCAAAACTGGCACACCGGTTCCTGACCGGGGATAAAAGCAAAGACGTTAGGGGTATACATGTAGGGTATGACTCTAGCCGCACATTATCTGCAATCCACCCTACCCGATGGTGATCACCTGGTGTGGGCCAGTAAGCCAGGTGTTGACTTCCAGCATATTAGATATAGTGCCCATTGCACTTTTCCCGTCTAGTTTATAGTATTTAAGGCAGGTACCGCAGACCAATATTTTGGTCCCCTTGTGGGCCAGATCCATTAGCTGCTCCCAAACAGGGGAACCTTCAATAGCCAGATATACACCGGCGTTGAGAAATAATAGCGCTACCGGGGGATCCTGCTGCGTGAGTGTGATCATCAGACTTTTCATTAAAACATCGCCTAGATCTGTAGAACCCTGTCCGAGGCTGTTGGTGGTAATAAAATATACCTTTCCGGCCGTTGACCCTTCCTCTATGTTTTTGCCCCTGGGCAAAGAGTCCCTTTCTTCTACTTTATTACCCGGTAGAGTGATTTCCAGGTGATAATTGCCGTCTTTTTCATTAACATCAACTTTACAACCCCCATTGATAGCAAAACGGGACACATTTTCACAAGCGGCATTGTTATCCACAATAATTAGAATTCTCTCGTCACCACCTGCTTCAATAGCCTTTTTTGTTTCTATAACCGGCAATGGACAAGCCAATCCCCTGCAGTCTATTAATTTACTGTTCACACGCATCTTCCCTTCCTTGTTTATCTAATGCTGTTTTATTTAAATAGATATAAATATCCTTCATGTTACTGATAGAATTTTTTTATCACAATGAGGGTATAAACAAGGATTTATTATAGTTGCTTGATTATATTTTCTAATTCTAGTCCAGTAAAGGTATACAATTCCCCGCAAAAATGGCAGTGCACCTCTGCTTTTTCCTGTTCCCTGCATATTTTCTCTATTTCCTCCCTCCCCAGGGCCGCCAGGATATCTTTGATCCTCTCCCGGGAACAACCGCATTTAAATCTAACCGGCGCTTTTTCCAGAAAACGCACCTCCAGCCCCCCTACCGCGGAGGCCACAATTTTTTCCGCAGTCATGCCCCGGCTTACAAGGCTGCTTACAGGTGCCATTTTTTCCAGGCTCTCCTCTATGTGGGCCAGTACATCTTCCGAAGCGTTGGGCAGCATTTGAATTATAATGCCTCCTGACGCCATTACCCGGCAGTCAGGGCTCACCAGAACCCCGAGGGCAACTGCGGAGGGGGTCTGCTCCGACATTAGCAGATAACGGGCTACATCCTCCCCTATTTCCCCTGATGCCAGTTCAACATTGCCCGTAAACGGTTCTTTTAACCCCATATCTTTGGTCACATACAGAAAACCCTGACCTACTGCATCGCCAACGGGCAGCTTGCCTGCTGCCGGACTGGGAAGATCAACATGGGGTTCCTGGATATACCCTTTTACTTCCCCGGATGCTTTGGCTGTTACCACAATGGCGCCTACCGGACCATCACCTAAAATCCGCAAGGTCAAGAGATCAGTGCCTTTCAGGTTGGCACCCAGCAGCAGCCCCGCTGTTAAGGTTCGCCCCAGGGCTGCACTGGCCACCGGCCAGGTATCATGCCTGCGTCTTGCCTCTTCAACAAGTGCGGTAGTGATAGCGGCAAAAACGCGGAATTGTTTATTTGCCCCCACACCCCTTACTAAATAATCGCTCATTAAAAAAACCCCTTTGTTTTGTTCTTCTACCATTATAAACCAGGCTGAAACCTAATAAACCATAGGGAAAACAAATAGCATGTGTTTCATCCGATAGAAAGGCATACTAATACTTGCCCATACTGCACCCCTTCCGTATAATTTTACTAGGATTCAATATTCTGCCACCTTGCTGTGGTTTTCACCACATATTCTAACATCCTTTGCCAAAAAACATTATTTAAATTATTTAATGGGGGTAATTAGATGAGCAAGACATACAAGTGGAGTAAATTCTCCTTTCCTAATGACAAAGGTTTGGACCTGGCCGCCTTATTGTACACCGGCCCTGCTCAGGAAAGGATAGTTATTGTCTGCCACGGCTTTACCGGCAGTAAGGAAGGTGGTGGCAAGGCCCTGGCTATGGCTGAGGAACTCGGGAAAAGGGGCAATTCAACCTTTCTTTTTGACTTTGGTGGCTGCGGTGAGAGTACGGGTAGCTTTGCCGATATTAGCCTTTCCGGCCATGTTGGGGATCTAAAAAGTGCTGTTGACTACTGCTGTGATTTAGGGTTTAAAATTATTATTACCGTAGGTAGGAGTTTTGGTGGAACAACTGTTTTGTGCCACGCAGGCATCGATAAAAGGGTAGCCGGGGTGAGCTGCTGGTCGGCACCGGCGGAACCATACCAGCTTTTTTCGAGGCGTACACCAAATAAACCTGCTGCTAAAAATGATCTGGTACCTTTATCAGGAGAGGGTGGCACTGTCCTGGTGAAAAGCAATTTTTTTGTTGACCTAAAGGGTCATAATGTGATTCATAATGCGGCATTGATTCCCCCCCGACCACTACTTGTTGTTCATGGGGAAAAGGACGATGTTGTTCCCCCGGCAAATGCGGAAAACATTTATCAAGCAGCCGGTGAACCTAAATCCATTAAAATCATTGCCAACGCCGACCACCAGTTTACGGGACATTATCAGAAGGTATGGCAGGTCTTTTTCCACTGGCTGGAGATGAATTTTCCGCAAAATAGTTAGGCAACAACCAGCATTTACCGGTGGCCACAGCGGGCGATTTTCTACCACCGGATGTCCAATGCTGAAACCAATTCATCTTCATACCCACTGCTGACCTCCAGGGCTGAAACCCCCTTGAGGATAGTGGTGAAGGTATTGCCCCACAAAACAGAAGAATGCAGCCATGGAATGGTTAACAACCATGACTACAACACTGCAATTAACATACTGCCGGAAACTAAAATATATAGTTCACATCCTCTAGATGTGATTTTTTTTGAGTAAATTTTCATTTATGGGGAAAATATAGTTATCGGGGATAGATCCACCATAAAAGGAGAGGGTCATAACCAGTGCTCCATTTTTTGAGAAGCATAAACAGCAAAGCAAGAAAAATTGAATCCTCTGGCCCCAAGGAAGTACCCCCACCCCATGACTTCAAGGAAATCAGCAGTAACCTTGCTGACAATGAGGCTGATCTCAGGCAGGAATTCACTAATATTTCCGATATTGTTTTTAAACAATTTTACGCAGGGGGGGTTAAGATTCTTGCAGTCTGGTTTGATGGTTTGATCAATAACAGGGTCAGTCAGGATGTTTTTCGCGCCCTGATGTTGGATATCCCAGAAAAACAACTGCTAGAGATAGCAAAGGAAGAGCGCACTGGTTTGATCAACCAGCACATTCTGCCCTTTTATGAAACCCAGGAGGTAAAGGATCTGGCGGAGATCAAGCGCTGGATATTAAGATCAAAAATGATCCTGCTGGTTGACGGCTGTTCGTCCGGTCTGATGATTGATGCTGAAAGCAGGCCCCAGCGTTCTATCTCAGAACCAGTCGTTGAGCCCACAGTACTTGGCCCCCACGATGGCTTTATAGAAAATATTGGAGTGAACACTGCCCTAATCCGTAGCCGGTTAGGGGATGCCATGCTGCAGTCAGAAGACTACATCATTGGCCGGCGCACCAACACCCAGGTCACCTTAATGTATGTGGCCGATATCGCCAATCCCAAGATTATTGAAGAAGTGCGAAAAAGGCTCACTAGAATAGACATAGACGGCATCCTGGACAGCTCCTACATTAAAGAACTGATCCAGGACCGTACTCTAACTGTTTTTCCTTTGATGAAAAGCACCGAAAGACCCGATGCCGCGGCAGCCGACCTATTGGAGGGCCGGTTTGCCCTGGTTGTAGACGGTAGTCCCCAGGTGCTCACCGCACCTTCAGTTTTCATTGAATTTATGCAGGCCACAGATGATTATTATATGAGCCCCACTGTGGTCTGGTTTATCCGAGTCTTAAGATACTTGTCAATTTTTGTGGCTACCAATTTGCCCGGCATCTATGTAGGGCTGATTACCTTCCACCAGGAAATGATCCCCATACCCCTTGTTTTTACTATTGCCGGCACCAGGGAGGTGGTGCCTTTCCCTGCTATTGTTGATGCCCTCTTTCTTCTGATTGTTTTTGAGATTCTATGGGAATCCAGCATCAGGCTGCCCAGGGTTGTGGGAGCAGCCATAAACATTGTTGGCGCCCTAATTTTGGGCGAGGCAGCGGTGCAATCCAGCCTGGTATCGCCTACCCTGGTTATTGTCATCGCCGTATCCGCAGTGGCTAACTTTGCCCTCGGCTCGCGCTATGATCTGGCCCAGGCGGTAAGGGTGATCCGGTTGGCTATTCTAATAGCCGGCGGCATGATGGGCTTTTACGGAATTGCCCTGGTATCCCTATTCTTTTTGCTCCATATGGCCAACTTGCGTTCCTTTGGTGTACCCTATTTCGAACCGTTGGCACCCTTGATTGCAAAAGAGCTAAAAGACAGTGTTTACCGTGCACCGCTTTGGAGTTTCAAGAAAAGGCCGGTACTGATCGTTGGGAAGGATATTACCCGTGTTGATACACCTCCCCCATCCCCACCGGATGAGCGTTGCACTGCTGGTGCAGACAGTAAAAGACGTCTACAAAAGGGGGGAAAATAAATGGAACCGGGAAAAATTTCTGAGCGGCAACTGGCCTTTTTAATCACCGCTATGCTTGTTAACACAGTAATATTCTTGATGCCCCAGTTGGGGGCCCGCGCTGTGGAGCAGGATGCCTGGCTTACCGCCCTTCTTGGTTCTGTTTGGGGAATCTTTATGGTTCTGGTTATCATCGCCCTGGCCAGGCGCTTCCCCGGCCACACACCAATTGAATACCTGCCCCTAATCCTGGGCAAACCCTTGGGGAAAATCCTGGGGACCATATATGTGTTTTGGTTTTTATCAGTGGGGGCTGTAATAGTATTTGAATTCACCAGCTTTTTAAAAATCACCATCATGCCCAAAACCCCCCTGGCGGTTTTTATGGTGACGATCATGGTCCTGGTCTATTACGCTCTGCGTAGCGGTCTGGAGTCATGGGCCAGGGTAAATGAAATCCTTCTATTTGTTGTACTGGTGGCCATAGCAGCAGTGATTATTTTGCCCTACAACAATTTGGACTTCAGCCGCCTGCTGCCCCTGGCTGAACACCCACCCGGCCTGTTAATTTCTACATCCATAGTTTCCGGTTCCTGGCGTGGTGAAGTCATTTTAGCCGGGATGCTTATACCAGCCCTGGCTAGTGATAGACACACATCACGTAATCTAGTCTTGGTGGTTCTCCTGGTGGGTTTTCTCCTGGCAGCAATGGAGGTTTCCACCACAGCAGCCTTTGGTGCGATACCGACCGGTCAGAAGGAATTTCCCTTTTTTAGCCTGGCTAGAATGATTAGCATTGCCAAAATTTTTGATCGTCTGGAGGTACTGATAGTCATTGCCCTGGTGCTGGGAACCTTTTTTAAAATCTGTGTTTTTCTTTATTGCTCCGTCCTTGGTACAGCCCAGATCTTTGGTTTTAAGAAATTCCAATTTTTGCTGCTCCCCCTGACCATTTTAATGATCGCCCTGGCCCTCAATTCCTTTAAAGGAATGCCGGAATTGACTGATTTTGCAACCAATGTTTGGCCAGGATATGCACTGCTATCCTTTGAACTGGTCATCCCACTGCTGCTCTACCTGATTGTAATACTTCGTTCTAGGCGGGTGAGAAAATCATGAACAGGGTAGTTTTCATCTTTCTCCTGGTAGTATTGTCGGCTCTGCATTGTGGTTGCTGGGACCGCGTGGAAATAGACGACCTGGAACTTGTAATTGGTGATGCCCATGATCTGGCAGACTATGCAGGAAAAACAGGTGTCCAAACAACATTTCAGATTGCCAACCCCCAGGCAATGATCTCCAGCCAGGGGGCCATGTCCGGAGGCAGGGGCGGTGGAGAAGGGGGGGGAAGTGGCAGCGGAACCTTCTTTGTTGTAAGTGAAAGGGGGGAATCGATCAGGGATTCTGTGGCCAAAATGAACTACCGTATCCCCAAACAGCTCTTTTTGGGCCATGAACGGGTGGCCATTTTTGGAGAAAAGGCTGCACGCAGCGGGCTGACCCCCTTTTTTGACCGTTTAACCCGCAGCCGTGAAAGTCGTGACACTAAATTTATAGCCGTGTCCAAAGGAAACGCCAGTAGGATACTGGAGCAGGAATCACCAGTTTCCCAGTCTACTGCCCAGGCCTTAAATACTATTTTTGAGAACAAAGACGGCTGGCAGGGGATCCTGGCGGTCAATATGGCTGATTTTTTATATCGCCTGGGTACAGGAGTTACCAGCCCGGTGGCACCCCTTGTGGAGGTTGTCCCCCAAACCAGT
>JGI24708J26588_10003778_pt1 | contig 10760 bp, 8 predicted proteins | sample BioPla1DNA2_FD_26588 | JGI IMG/M metagenome (IMG submission 26588) | reverse complement strand
CAACGACTTTATGTCCTACCTTCATCTGTACTAACATTGTACTGGCCATGCCCGGTCTACCCTTTTCTAAAAAATCAATCATGTTGGTGTGACTGCCTACTGTAACGATCAACTCTGCATTCTGCTCATAGACAAGAATCAATGCTGCATCCTCGCTAGTCCCTACAAAAGGGAATCTTACTGCCTCCAAACCCAACTCCCTTATCCGCTTCATCCCTGGGCTACTTCCATCCGAATAGGCATGGACGATTATTTCTTTACAAGCTCTTAAACAGCCATCGCTAACGCTGTCCATATCACCTATAATAATATCAGGACGATAGCCAAAGTCTAAAATAGCATCTCCACCCCCATCGACACCTACCATAACGGGATTCACTTCTTCAATATAGGTTCGTATTGCTTTTAGGTCTTCACGATAGTTGGCACCTCGTATTACAATCAGAACATGACGGCCTTCTATCTTGGTATGGATATTTGGCAATTCTACAGGACTAATTATTAGCTCTTTCTCCTTTTTTGCATAGTCCAAGGTGTTTTCAATAAAATTATCCAATACACTCCATAAATTAGTAGTAGCCTCTCTCATTTTTGACTCAATCTTTTCCTCAGTCAAAAACCTCACATCACACAAATATGAGCCATTTATACTTAACTTATTTTCTTTAATCTCTAAAATATCATTATCAGATATCTTATCAAAGGCATCCTGCCCTATATGGTCTATTATTGGAATACCAGCCTTACTCAGTATTTTCGGACCTCTATTGGGGTACTTACCACTCACTGAGGAAACGGCATTTATTACCGCCTTTACTTTCTTTTCCACTAACTGCATAGCTGCTACGCCATCAATATCCATATGATGGATTACTGCAATGTCATTGGGGGATAAGGTAGAGATGAGGGCCTTTGTTCTAAGGCTCTTTTTCGCATTTCCCTTTATTTGCATTGACTTCACCTCTTGTTAGATCCTCTATTCTCTATCATTTACATATTATTGCTAATTATTCACAAAAAAACAGCCTCAAAAAGTGAGGCTGTTTCCTGCTATATCCCTATTATCCTATGTTTCTTGACTGCATTCTTAATTTATCAGCTATCATTGCTATGAACTCCCCATTGGTCGGCTTACCTTTCTCATCATGAATGGTATAACCAAACAATTTGTTGATGGTTTCAATGCGCCCCCGACTCCAAGCTACTTCTATAGCATGACGGATTGCCCTCTCAACCCTGCTGGGAGTTGTATTAAACTTTTCCGCTATACCTGGGTATAGTTCCTTTGTTATACCACTCAAGAGTTCTACATCCTTTACTACCATCATAATGGCTTCCCTTAAATATTGATATCCCTTGATGTGGGCAGGTACTCCTATCTCATGAATTATGTTGGTTATATCCGATTCCAAAGACCTATTTTTATTTATAGCGGAAATAGGCTGATAAGAAAACTCCGGATTCTCCATTACCATGCTAGAGGTTCGGCGTTCAAATCCATGTTTGGAATCATCGGTTAGCTCCCTTACCCGCTTGACGAGTAATTCTAAGTCAAAAGGTTTTACAATGTAGTAATCAGCTCCCAAAATTATAGCCCTTTGGGTTATCTTGTCCTGTCCTACTGCTGAAAGTATAATAATCTTAGGATATGATTCCAACCTTTTTTCATTCAATTTCTCAAGTACCCCTAAACCATCCAGGTGGGGCATGATAATGTCTAGTATTACTAGGTCAGGCTTTAGGCTAAATATCATATCGATGGCTTCAAGCCCATCATTTGCTACCCCTACTACTTGTATATTGCCCTGTTTTTCCAGATATTCACTCACGATTTCGCAAAAGTCCTTGTTGTCATCAGCAATTAATACTGAAATATTCTTTGACATTTTGTCAACCCCCTTAAATCATTCTTACACTTTAGAATCAATCAAATGAGAATTTAAAGCTCTCTTTCCTTTCCTAGATTGATTACACGGATAACTTAGTTATATATCTAGTTCTATCTGTTATCCAAGGATTTAATATAATAGATAGATCCTTCTCCTCCTTTCCTAGATTAGCCTTTGCATATAGTCATTTTAGCTAGCCATTTATTACAGGTGGTTATGGTCACACTCTCATGATTAAAAGCAAAGACAATTTCTTCTTTATTAAAAACTAATAATTGCAGGCTATCCTACACCTTTTATGGTTAATTTTATTAAGTTGACCATTTATATCCTCTTTTAGTTATATTCGACAATGGATTGGATATTCCTTCCTTAAGATATCAAAAACATTAGCTTTATAGCATTGTTAACAATTTTGATAGGGGCTTTTTTACTGGATTATTTTATTGACTTCCTCCATCATCCATTCTATAAAGATAGCATAGCCTTTTTTAGGATCATTGACGAATACATGGGTTATAGCACCAATTATTTTCCCGTCCTGAATAATAGGGCTACCGCTCATCCCCTGTACTATCCCTCCGGTGCGCTCTATCAATAATGGATCTATAATTTCCACCACCATNCCTTTAGCGCTTGCGTGATTTTGATGATTTATCTTTATAATTTCAACATCAAACTCCCTAATTCCCTCTTCATCGATGGTAGATAGAATTTTTGCCGGACCTAGTTTTACACCATGTTGATAGCAAATGGGAAAAGGCTTCCCTAATTGGCTGGGATCAAAAGGTGTTTTCATCTTTCCATATATACCATATGGAGAGTTCTTAAGTATATCCCCTATGACCTTCTGCTTATCGGAGAAGGCGGCTTTTAATTCTCCTGGATTCCCTTTTTTTCCTTGCTTGATGTCGATAATCTTGGATTGCATTATTTCACCATTTTTAATAGATAGCATGGTTCCGGTATCCACATCAGTAATGGCATGGCCTAAGGCAGCAAATGTGTTTTTTTCAGGATCATAAAAAGTTAAAGTCCCTACACCTGCAGTGCTATCCCTAACCCATATACCCAACCTATACTTTCCATCATGATAATCTTTAACAGGAATAATTCTTGTAGTAAAAATATTATTACCTCTTATAATTCTCAGTTCTAGTCCTTCATGTTTTCCATGATTGACCAAATCTGAAAGATGCTGAGCATTCATTACCTCTATTCCATTAACCTGGTCTATCACATCTCCAGGTCTTAGTCCAGCATCCAAGGCTGGATTATGAACTACACCCTCCTTATCGTATACTTCTGATATTCCAACCAATAAAGCCCCTTTGGTATATAAAGACACCCCTATAGAGCTTCCACCAGCATATAAACTCTTTGCCGGATTAACCTTTACCTGCATTCGCTTAATAGAAATTAGGCCGAAGAGTTTAAAATCCAAGGAGACATCCCCTTGATTTATAGGTTCTAAGGCTAAAGGCTCTCCTGATTCAAATATATATTTATCCTTTAATGATTCTCCATTAAAATTTAGTACATTTACCTTATCCCCTTCTATTTCTATTGGCAGGGGTAATCTTAAATCTAAGTTTTTAGTATCGCCTTCAAAGATTTGTAGTTGTTCTGGCAGCTGCTTAATACTCTGAACATAAGGTGAATAATTAACCATTAAAAATAATAAGGCCAATATCACACCGCATACTTTCCTGAACCTTGACTTCACCATATCCCAGTATTCTCCTGTCTTAGCTATAATGTTTGATAATTAGTTACCCTGTGCCCTTAAGCCTTGGAACATATTGTCTATTGAATATTAACTCATCAATAGAGAACCATCTTGGTCTATCTACAACTATTGAACTAGCACAAGAGCTTAANTTTAGTTTTATATAAATAAGGTAACCCGAGAAAGGTGATTTATACTAGTCAAGAATGCGTAAAAATTGATAAAAAAAGAAAAGGAAGTCACCCTTTTCCAAATGCTTATAGTTTTTATATAATTATTGAAGGCTGTTGACTATAAATAAAAGCTAAAGCAGTTTTAATAAGACTTGTTCTGCAATTACCAATTGATAGAATCATCAATGCCTTTTTGTGTTTAGCATAATGGGCTAAACAAGTTTGCTTTTATATTCCTGAGCCATATTAATAAGCTCTATAGAATGCTCTAAATTAGCCTTTGATAAGTTCTTACCCCCTGTCATATTAGCTATCTCCTCCACTCGTTTACTATCATCTAGCTTCCTAACGGTTGTTCTTGTATGCTGATCAATATAGCGCTTTTCAATTTTATAGTGGATATCAGCCATTGCAGCTATCTGGGGAAGGTGGGTAATACAAATTACCTGCCTGGAGTGAGCTATGCTACCCATCTTTTCTCCCACTACATGGGCAATCCGTCCTCCTATTCCTACATCTATCTCATCAAATATGAGGGTAGGTATATTATCCACCTGAGCAAATATGGTCTTAAAGGCTAGCATAATACGGGACATCTCACCACCGGAAATTATTTTGGATAATGGCTTAACAGGTTCTCCTGGATTAGTCGAAATCATAAACTCAACTGAATCATATCCCTTGGCCGTCAACCGCCCCTTAATTTTAGAAGTGTCCAATATGTCATTTGGCCTTTCTATATTTACACTAAAAGAGGATTTATCCATTCCTAGCTCTTTAAGCTGACTGNGCAATTCTTTTTCAAAAANCTTGGCAGTCTCTTTTCGAAGATCCGACAGTGNGCCACAGGTTTCTAATAGCTGACTTAAGGCTTTCTCTTCTTCCTTAATCAATTCATCAAGAAGCTCCTGACTATTTTCTAATACCTCAAGTTCTTCTTTAATATTCTTTAAATAAAGGAATATCTCACTTATGCTTGAACCATATTTTCGCTTTAAGGCTCTTATAATGTCTAAACGTTTGTCAACCTCATCCAGTCTGTAAGGATCGTAGTGGAAGCTATCTCTATAATCCCTTATTTCAAATATTATATCTTCCAATTGGTATTGTAGAGACTCCAGCCTATGGCTAAGTTCACTTAGTTCAGTGTCTAACTCTGCAATCTTCATCAGGTCCGATGAAGATCTGGCCATAAGATCGGAAACCGAAGGGTAGGTATTTGATCCCGAGTATAAATCATGATAAGCTGAGTTAAGTATATTAATGATTTTTTCTCCATTTGCCAGTTTAGATCGTTCACTAACCAATTCCTCTTCTTCTCCGGGACTCAAGTTGACACTTTCAATTTCATTGATCTGATAGGTTAAAATATCCTTGCGTCTCTCGCCATCCATCCCTATGCCAGAAATCTTATCAATTTCCTTCTGGATTTTTTTCCATCTGTTATACTGATGTCGCACTTCTTCCTTGGTCTTTGCAATTGCCTCCCCACCTAACATATCCAGCAATTCTCTGTGCTGCTCAATGCTTAACAGGGATTGATGCTGATGCTGTCCATGTATATCGACCAGATGTCTGCTGACACTTTTCAATACAGACAAAGTAACTATCCTGCCGTTGATTCTACAAACATTCTTACCGCTGACAGATAACTCTCTCATCAATAATAGAGTTTCGTCCTCTTCAGATTCTATGCCATATTCTTCTAATAATCCATTGATTTGCTGTAGATTTGTAACATCGAATAAAGCTTCTACCAAGGCATANTCTTTACCAGTTTGTATTAAATCCCTGTCGGCCCTCTCCCCCAAGACAAGATTAACAGCATCGATAATAATAGATTTACCTGCTCCGGTTTCGCCAGTTAGGATATTTAAGCCCTCCGAAAAATCTATATTAATTTGGTCTATCAATGCAATGTTTCTCACCGATAAATGCATGAGCATATGAAAGTCCCCCCTTATACTCATACTCCTTGTTTATCATTGAAGAATATTGACCTAACCTATCATTTGTCTAAAACGATCTACAATATCCTCTACGGATTCATTCTCTCGAATAACCACCATTATGGTATCATCACCTGCGATACATCCTACAACTTCTTTCCAATTTAGTGCATCTATAGCAGATGCAGCTACATGAGCACTGCCTGAAATAGTCTTAATAACAATTATATTGTTGGCTTTATCTATTGACAATACAGACTCTGTAAATACCCGAATTAATCTTGGAGAGATATCAGTATCCCTGTTGTCAATAACAGCGTACTTGTAGACACCAGAGCGGGCCATTACTTTTACCAAGCGAAGTTCTTTGATATCCCTAGAAACGGTTGCTTGAGTTACATTAATCCCTTCCTTACCTAATTCTTCAGCCAACTCCTCCTGGGTTTCAATATCCTTATTTTTAATAATCTCCAAAATCTTGGAATGGCGGTTGTGCTTCATTCTGGATTATACCTCCATTATTTTTTATACTCTAGGCTAGTATTCCATAGATCATTATATTGTAATCTTCTCATGGAGCAGATCAAAAAAGTTCTGTTCTTTGGTTCGTAGCAATTCAACATATATGTCAGCCTTACTAACCAAAATCTTATCACCGGCACATAAGGTTGTTTCGGCCTGCCCGTCCGCTGTTAGGGTGATATTGCGATCCTGGCTCATGATCTCAATTTCTATTGCGTCATTACTACTAGTAACAATAGACCGTGCATTCAAGGAATGGGGACAAATTGGCGTAAGTAGAAGACATTCTAGGCTAGGGTTAATAATGGGACCACCCGCTGAAAGAGAATAGGCGGTAGAACCGGTAGGACTTGAAACTAGTAAGCCATCCCCCGAATAGCTGTTTATCTCATGGCTATTAATACTTGCTTTGAGATGAATTATTCTGGAAACCAAAGATTTCATTACGCCTATGTCATTAAAGGCAAAAAAAGATGGAGACTCTACCTTATCTCTAACAACCGTACCTCTAAGCATCATACGTTTTTCTATGAAGTAAGACTTTTCCTTCAAGGCTAGCAATGCTCTCTCTGCATGGTTTAAATCTGTATCGGTCAAAAATCCTAAAGTGCCCATATTTATGCCCAAAATTGGCTTTTTGCATAAGGCTGCCTTACGTGCTGCCTGAAGTAAAGTACCGTCTCCTCCCAAAGACATAATAATGTCGGATAGTAAAAATAATTCATCCTGGTCAGCTACAGTGCCTTTTCCTATTAGTTTATATATATGAGGCGCTACTAAAACTTCTATCCCCAATTTAATTGCCTCTTCAACTATCCGTTCGGTCTTTGAGCCATCGGGATCTTTGGATAGATTAGTGATAAGTCCCACTCGTTTCAAGAGAATTCCTCCTATATCATCAGTTCCCTATGGGCAGAGTCTACTACTTTGTCAATCATGCACCAAATCTTTTCTCTCCCATCATGAGAGAGCCCTTCACCTTCAAAACCCTTATATAGATGGATAAGAAATTCAATATTACCTTTAGGGCCTTTAATAGGTGAAAAATCAATGTTTTTTATAATAAAGCCTAACTGGTTAGATGCTAAAACAATGTTTTGTAAGACTTCTTTATGAGTTTCAGGGGATCTTACTACACCTTTCTTGCCTACCTTTTCACGTCCTGCTTCAAATTGAGGTTTTATCAAGGCTATAACATGACTATCAGGAAGGATAATCTCTTTGATAACAGGCAAAACCATTGTTAGTGAGATAAAGGCAACATCAATTACTGACCCTTCAGGTAATTCTACAAAATCGTCCTTGCTTACATTTCGGATATTGGTTCTCTCCATTACCACCACCCTGGCATCTTGCCTTAGGCTCCATGCCAATTGCCCGTACCCTACATCGACAGAATAGACTTTCCTAGCACCGTATTGTAATAGACAATCGGTAAATCCCCCCGTTGAAGCTCCAACGTCTATGTATACCCTATCACGGACAGGTGGATTGAANCGATCTAGAGCCTTTTGAAGCTTTAGTCCTCCCCTGCTTACAAAGGGGATTGGATTACCNGCTATATTTATTTCATCTTGGGAAGAAACCTGGGTCCCAGCCTTATCTACCTTCTGCCCTTCTACATATACTGTGCCAGACAATATCAAGGCTTTTGCTTTTTCCCTGGATTCGACCAGACCTTTTTTCACCATCATCACATCAAGCCTGTGTCTTGAAGCCGTGGACATATCCATTCTCCTTATCAGTCTTCAAAAAATTATAAATCCTATGGGCTACACCTTTAGCATCAAGAGATATCAGTTCAAGCAGCTCTTCCACCCTACCTTGAGCTACAAAATCATCCGGGATTCCTAGATTCATAATGTCTACATCAAGACCCTGGCAAAGGGCATATTCATTGACAGCACTCCCAAATCCCCCAGTCAATACATTATCTTCCAAAGTAATCCAATGAGTACTGTTCTTAGATATGGACTCTAACATTAACTTATCCAGAGGCTTTATGGATCTTGTATTGATAACCTGAGCATTAATCCCTAACTCGGATAGGATCCCCGCTGCATCAACTGCTACCTCTATCATCTTACCAAAGGATAGGATAGAGCAATCTGTACCCTTAACCAATATCTCCCATTCCAGTGGGTTAAAAGATTTATCAGAATCTTTGGCAGGCAAATTAGAAAGCTCTATAGAGCCTTTAGGATACCGTATGGCCACAGGACCATCGTGGTTTAAAGTATAATCCATTATTTGCCCTAACTCATCAATGTCTTTCGGGGAAAATATAGTCATATTGGGAATATGGCTCAAATAACTTATGTCAAATACCCCCTGATGAGTCTCCCCGTCTTCACCAACTAGACCAGCGCGATCAATGGCAAATCTAACGGGTAGATTTTGTATACAAACATCATGTACTATTTGATCATAAGCCCTCTGTAGGAAAGTAGAGTATATTGCCACATAGGGCTTTAACCCACTACTTGCTAATCCTGCTGCCATAGTCACCGCATGTTGCTCCGCTATCCCAACGTCGAAGAATCGATTGGGGAACCGGTCTTTAAACTTCAATAAACCAGTAGAATCCGGCATTGCAGCTGTAATAGCTACTACCCTATTATCCCGCTGGCCTAACTCCACCAATTTATCCCCAAAGGCAGTAGAGAAAGTTACTTTGCCTTTACTATGAGTCTTGCCTGTTTCCAATATAAAAGGAGGGACACCATGAAAAAATTCGGGGTTTTCCTCAGCAAATTCGTATCCCTTTCCTTTTTGTGTAGCCACGTGAATAAATACAGGACCCTCCATTTTTGAAGCTTGTTCCATAACCTTTATTAGGCTGCCAATATTGTGACCATCAATAGGTCCCAGATATTTAAATCCCATTTCTTCAAATATCATACCATGGACCAGGAGCGATTTAAAGCTCCTCTTGGCTAACTCCATGCCCCTGGCTATAGGCTTACCCAGCTTTGGTATTTTATCTAATAGGCTGTGCATACCTTTTTTAACCCAATCATACTCAGAGCTTGTCCTCACCTTGGACAGATGACCAGCCAAAGCACCTACATTATGGGAAATGGACATTTCATTATCGTTTAATATAACAATTAGATTGGTTTTTGAGTGACCTGCATCATTTAAGGCCTCAAAGGCCATCCCTCCCGTTAGGGCACCATCACCAACAATTGCAATCACATGGTAATCATCCTGGCCTTTTATATCTCGCGCCCTGGCCATTCCAAGAGCTGCGGATATGGAAGTACTGCTATGCCCGGTTTCAAAAACATCATGGCTGCTCTCCTTGCGTTTTGGAAAGCCACTTAATCCTCCTATTTTTCTCAAGGAATCAAATTTATCCTTTCTTCCTGTAAGTAACTTATGAATATATGTTTGGTGTCCCACATCCCATATCATTTTGTCCTTAGGACTGTAAAAGACGTAATGAAGAGCAATAGTTAGCTCAACTACTCCCAAATTGGAAGCTAAATGACCCCCCGTCTGTGATAGGCTAGTCAAAATAAATTCCCGTATTTCACGAGATAGTTCTTTCATATCTTCTATTGTCATTGCTTTCAGGTCCTGTGGAGCATGGATTGAATCAAGCAAAATATATTCCATCATTATGCCTCTTTCCTTTTAGCTACTCCCTTAATGCCTCTTAAATCCTTTGTAAAAATATAGAATATTATGCCCCCTTATAGGCTATTAACTATNCCCTCTTTGTATAAGATTCTTACAAAGTNTTACCTACNGCTATCGTAGATATTGCAATAAACAGCTTTCTAAAGTAGTAGTGATTAAGTATTCCTCATGTCCGGATGCACAATTATAGCACAGATAAAAACTAGTTACAAACCTAGTAAAATAACTTTGAAACAATGAATCCTAACAATGCGCCGGCAATAACTTCAACAGGAGTATGTCCTATGAGTTCTTTCAGCTTTTCCTCAGGAATACTTCTCTTTGTGTGTATTTGGTCTAATATTTCATTAAGCACAGCAGCCTGTTTGCCTGCAGCCCTTCTTACACCTGCCGCATCATACATAACTATGAGAGAGAAAGTAAAAGCAAGAGCAAAAATAGGTGAATCATATCCTTCTAAGCTACCAACGGAAGTAGCTAAAGATACAACCAATGCCGAGTGAGAACTTGGCATTCCCCCCGCACCAACCAGTCGTCGAATATCAAGTTTTTTCTTAAAGATTAATGTCAAGATGACCTTTAATAGCTGTGCTATAAACCAGGCCAATAGACTAACCCAAATTATATTATTGTACAATAACTGAGTGTAGGAATTCATGGTAATCCTCCTAGTTGTGGCGCTCTACAATAAATTTGGCCAATTTTCTTAAGAATTCGGCCTCTAGCCCAAATATATCAAGTTGTCCTATTGCACCTTCGATAAGCTCACTTGCAATAGACCATGATCTTTCCAGTCCATATTTTTCTACGTAGGTAGCCTTTCCCTTATCCTTATCTCTACCCGTATTTTTGC
>JGI24708J26588_10003774_pt1 | contig 10769 bp, 8 predicted proteins | sample BioPla1DNA2_FD_26588 | JGI IMG/M metagenome (IMG submission 26588) | reverse complement strand
GGGGTAACTATGGAAAGTACGATTTTAATTGGAATTATCATTGTATGCCTTGTTTTTATCGGGATCTGTCTGATTAAGCGCCGGCCAGATCTTTTAGTGGACTTTGCTGTACGCGCCTTTGCAGGTANAGCAGGAATCTATGCCCTAGACCTATTATTAAGAACCCAAGGCTATAATATTAATGTGGGTATTAATCCTGTAACGGTTTTATCCAATGGCTTATTAGGCTTACCTGGCTTTATCATGCTCTATGGTCTGGCAATTTATTATTCTTATAAGTAGTCTTTGTGCATTTTGTCAAAGAAGGAGTTTCTTTTTATTCTGCTTTACCAAAGATAAAAGGGATTCTTTGTTTTTTGTTGACATACAAAAATATCCAGGGTAATATAATGATAATTCTTAATATTTAATCTTAATTTCTGCCTTCCTATTTATATCTACTTATTTATCTTATCTACTTATTATCTACATATAATCGTTTCTTAACTTCTTAATGGATTCCCATGATTTATCAGTTTTTTAGGAGGTAATATTGAATAAGTGTCTTGCAATTTATGATTCAGATATGACCTTTGCATCNGGTCTTATGGAATACTTTAACAGGCGAAGGGATTTGGATTTTGAGTATTTTTCCTTCTCAGAGGAAGAGTATCTACTAGAATTCCTAAGCAAGAAAGAAGTAGAAGTTTTGCTGCTTGGAGAGGGGGTCTCACTGGATGAGGAGATAGCAAAANATAAAATAAGATATATTTATTTGCTGGCAGAACGCCCCAAGGAAAATGCTATGACAGAACATCCCACTATCTTTAAATATCAGGCAGCAGCTTCTATTGTGTCCCAAGTAATATCGGAATACAACAAGAATAATAATGAAATGGCCGGTATAAAATCCGGTAAATTAGAAATCATATCAATTTATACGCCCTTAGCAGATATTATAAAATATTATTATGCTCTATCCTTGAGCTATTCTTATACGGAAAGAAAAAAAGTATTATGGATTCCCTTTGATTTGTTTTCAACCAATTTTCTATTAGGGGAAGAGATAGCTTCCCATTCATTATCTGAATTTATCTATTATCTGAAAGAAAGCAATCCCAATATTTCTTTGAAGGAGAAAGAACTNACAAGGTATTACGATGGCTTAGCTTACTTGTCCGGACTTACCCATGGCTTGGATTTAATATCCTTAACCGGTGAAGATGTGAATCACTGGCTTCAGTTAATGAGAAGGAGCTCATACTATGATACTGTGGTTTTTTATCTTGGAATCTATACGGATGCCACAGTAGAAATCTTAAGGCAATCCGATTATGTCTATATCATATCTAAGGAAGGATTTTATGAACAGAGGGTATTAAATGAGTGGGAAAGACAGATGGAATTCTTAGGACTTAAGATGGATCAAGATAGGTACCATAAAATCAAACTTCCAATAGATATGGTGCTGGATGGTAAGATAGGGACCTTGGAGGATCTAAAGAAACACCCCATCTGGAAGATGGCATCTTGTGAATTAAATCATCCATAGACAAAGGGAGGATTTATGAATATAAAAGAAAAGATTAGGAATCTAACTCTTGAAAACATTGATTTAAGTAAAGAAATTACCGAAGAAGAGATTTTAAGAACCATAGATTCTGTATTAATGGAATTTAGTAAGAAAACTTATATCCCTATGCAAGATAAGTTAATACTCCGTAAGGAAATATTACATTCCATCCATGGTTTTGATGTTTTGCAGGAATTAATCGAAGATAAAGATATCTCAGAAATTATGGTAAATGGTTCCGATTATATCTTTATTGAAAAAGAAGGAAGAATCTATCCCTATGATAAGTGCTTTGAGTCGCAACAGAAGTTGGAAGATATTGTGCAGCAGATGGTTTCCCAATCCAATAGAATCATAAATGAGGCTAATCCCATTGTAGATGCCAGATTATCCGATGGATCTAGGGTCAATATCGTTATTCCACCAGTATCCTTAGATGGGCCAGTAATCACCATTCGTAAGTTTCCTGAGAAGCCCATGACCATGAATCAGTTGATTCAAGTAAATTCCATCAGTGAGGAGGCGGCAACATTTTTAAAGCAACTGGTGATTGCAGGTTACAATATCTTCATCAGTGGGGGAACCGGATCAGGAAAAACCACATTTCTTAATGTATTATCTAACTTTATTCCACAGGATGAACGAATTATAACCATAGAAGACTCTGCAGAATTGCAGATTCGAGATATTCCCAATCTGGTTCGCTTGGAAGTAAGAAATGCCAATACGGAAGGCAGTAATGAAATTACCATTCGGGATTTAATAAAAACAGCCTTGCGTATGAGGCCAGACAGAATCATCGTCGGGGAGGTCCGAGATGCTTCGGCTATGGACATGTTGCAAGCCCTGAATACTGGACACGATGGATCTTTGTCTACAGGTCATGCAAATTCCCCTAGGGATATGTTAAGCCGCTTGGAATCCCTGGTTCTTATGGGGGCGGAGCTTCCTTTGCTTGCAATACGAAAACAGATTGCTTCAGCTCTAGATATCATAGTCCATCTAGGACGTCTACGAGACAAATCAAGAAGAGTTTTGAGTATTGTAGAAGTATTGGATTGCAAGGAAGGTGAAATTCAAATGAACCCTCTCTTTGCTTTTGAAGAAACAGGGGAAGAGGATGGAAAGATTCTAGGAGAATTAAAAAGAGAAAATGACTTAGTTAAAAAAGATAAGTTATACCGAGCAGGGATAAAATGTGAATATAGCAATTCATAAAATTTTTAAAGGTGGCTATGGTGGTTAATTATTGTGATTATCGTTTTACTAGAAAAGAAAATATAATCTATACACTTCAAAGCATCTGTCTCATTGGCATGATAGGATATTTGTTCTATCAAAGTGTCTTATCAATTCTGTTTTTAGCACCCCTAGTTTTTATATTTCGAAAGAAAAAGAAAAAAGAGTGTTTAAAGGAACAAAAATGGCAGCTTAACTTAGAGTTTAAGGATGTGATACTAAGTCTTTCTGCCGCTTTGAATGCCGGTTATTCACCGGAACATGCTTTAGAGGAAGCATACAAGGATTTGAAACATTTATATAAGTCAGATTCTCTTATTATGCAAGAGCTACATTATATGATTCAGCAATTACATATGAACATCACAATAGAAAAGGTACTTGAGGACTTTGGTGAAAGGACAGGGATTGAGGATATTATAAGCTTTGCTGAAGTATTTGCCACGGCAAAAAGAACGGGGGGAGATTTAGTCCATGTAATTAAAGTAACAAGTAATACCATAAGTGATAAGATTGATATTAAAAGAGAAATTATTACACTGATTTCATCTAAAAAATTGGAAGCCAATATTATGAAAGTCATTCCCCAAGGGATCTTATTTTATCTTAACCTAACATCCCCTGGATACTTAGATCCGTTATACCATAATGTTTTTGGGGTGTCTGTAATGTCCATCCTATTAATCATTTATTTACTTGCCATTAAAATAATGCAAAAAATCATGGATATCCAGGTGTAAGGAGGGGAGATCATGGTAATCCTTGCAATAATTTTATTAACTATTTTCGTGATATCATATTTTATATCCTCTATAAAATATGGAACAATCTTTAAAGGGATAGACCGGAAGGAACACAAACTATATTTTCTTTACCCGATCTCATATATGTTCATCCAAATCTTTAAACTAGATCATTATCTAAATAAAAATTCTAAGATTCGAATCTCCCTTCAATCAATTTATCTGACATCAAGACCAGAAGGAATTCAAAGGCTATATTGGTGCAAAAAAGTGGCTATGGTTCTCTTCATCCTTATATCATTTCAATTTTTAATTCTGATGCTTGGTCTTAATTCCATGGGAGAGGAACTTATTAAAGAAGGAAACTACATAGAGCGCCCAGAGCCTGGAGAGGGTAGAGCCAGGGTGGATTTAAGAGTAAAGCTAAACCCCATGGATCAGGAGGGAGATGGGGGAGCACAGGANAANNCCCTNATCAAGGACCTTACAGTGGAAATAGAGGAAGAGGCATATACTTATGAGGAAATAATGCAAGCATTCCAAGAAGCGATATTATTTTTAAGCAGGGATGTGTTAGGAAAGAATGAAAGCCCAGAACACATTATTCAGAATCTTAACTTTANNGCTTCCATACCAGGCAGCAGCATTAGTGTAAGCTGGATTCCTGAAAATACTAACTTAATTCGGAGTGATGGAACTGTTATGAATGAAGATATTGAAGAGGGGGGGATTGAGACTAGGGTAACGGCTGTTTTAACCTATGGGGAGGAAGCCATTAATTATGAAATTCCGCTGACAGTATTTCCGAAAGTATATACAGAGGAGGAGATCTTATCTAGAAAATTGGAGGAGGAGTTAGAAAAGTATTCTGAGATGTCTAGATGGGAAGATAAACTGTATCTACCCAGTGAGCTAGAGAATTATAATATTGAGTGGAAGACGAATGGGGGCAAGACAGAGGGAACCTTGATGACTATGGGTATAGTTACTGCTATCTTAGTATGGTTTTATTCCGATAAAGAACTAGACAAGCAGATGAATGAAAGAAAGAAACAAATGCTCTTGGACTATCCAGAAATCATTAACAAATTTACCCTATTAGTTAATGCGGGGATGACAATTCGACAGGCATGGTACAAGATATCCGAAGATTATAAGANAAAGACCCTNCATAACTCATTACCTAAGAGATATGCATATGAGGAGATGTTGATTACCCAAANGGAGTTAATGCTGGGGATTGCAGAATATGATGCCTATGAGCAATTTGGCAGGAGAGCTGGACTTCAGCCCTATATGAAATTCGCTTCCTTATTAACACAAAGTCTAAAGAAGGGTAACCGGGGGTTATCAGAAATCCTAAGATATGAAGCCAAAGAAGCCTTTGAAAATAGGAAGGAAGCGGTGAAACGATTGGGAGAGGAGGCTGGTACCAAGCTTTTAGGTCCAATGATGATACTCTTAATAATTGTTTTTATCATAGTTACGGTTCCAGCTATTTTATCTTTTAACATATAAAGCAATCAAGTATNAGAAGAAAGGAGCGCCANAAAGGCATAGACAGAGGATATGAGGAGAATGTTTAAAAAATTATTTACATTAGAACAGGATGGAATNGGNGTAGTGGAAATTATTCTAATTCTNGTAGTTATTATAAGTTTGGTGGTTATTTTTAGGGATCAGTTAACAAGTCTAGTGAACAATATCTTTGAAGCGATCAGTAAGGATACAGCATCCTTTATAAAGTAAATTTATAAAGTGAATTTGCTGTTACATAATACGGGGGAACTAGTTTTGAAGGAAGAAAGGGAAAGAAATAAATTAACGGGCTCTATAACTGTTTTTCTTAGTTTAATACTCTTGTTGATTATGTCACTAATACTTACAGTCATAGAGGGAGCCAGAATAAGTACAGCACGGGTATTCACCCAAAGAGCACTGATGACTGCCATGGATTCGGTCTTGGCTGATTTTTATCTTCCCTTATGGGAGGAATACCATCTTTTCGGCTTGGATACGGCTAATAATGAATTGGAGATACTAGACCAGGTGTCAGAATATATGTCCTATACCATGGATCCCAATAAAAATTTAGACTTGCCTTTTCTGGAAGAGGGGGCGGAGCTTTACGATATTAATATAAGGTCTTTAGAACTAGTAGAGCAAACAAAGCTGGTGGATTATCAGGGTAAAATATTTGTCAATCAAGCGACTGCCTATATGAAGTATAAGGAAATGGAAGCCTTTTTGGAGCAGCTTATGGACAAGATGTCCCTATTAGAAAAACCCAAAAAGATCAGCTATCTTTATGAAGAGAAACAGGAACTAGAGGAAGAGCTTGTCAAAATAGATGAAGGTATTCTGGAGCTGATGGAATTACTGGATGGTATTGATACAAGTAAAAAGGGAATTGAAGTAACAAAAGATGGTCAGCTAAAAACAGTATCTTATTTCGTAAAGATATTTTGTAATGGAGAGGCATCCCAAAACGGAGTAGGAATTAATAATGAAATCGTATTTCATGCCTTAAAGGATCGTTATATCAATTTAGAGGAGAAATTCCGTGGGATTGAACATGATTATGTATCCTTAGAAATGAATCTCATGGCCTATCAAGAGATTAATCGAAGGCACATGGATGCCCTAGGCCAATGGAATAATCTGAGAAAGACTTTAGATGAATTGGATCAAAAGTTAGAAGATAAGAAAAAGGAAGAAGAAGGAAAGGATGATGAAAGGAAGGATGATGAAAGGGAAGAAAACAATAATAAAAAAGAGGAAGAGTTGAAAGAAATCAAGGAGCAGATCCATAAAATAAAAGAGGAAATCAAAGAGTTAGAGTATGGTATCTCTAAGATAGAAAGTGAAATTATAGATAATGAACTAAACCGTGATGATATCATTTCTTCTATAATAAACAAGAAAAATGAGCTGTCTGAAGGGATTAATCATATCATACCTTTAATTTATGAAGCCCAGGAAGTCATCTATGGCATAATCGAAAAGTCCCTGATAGCAGGTGATTTAGTAGATCATTATGAAGAGGAGCTTATCCAAGCCAAGGAAGAGATAGGAGAGGAATTATTCTCAAGTATGAGGGATGATTTGTTGGAATTAAAGAAGTATACCTCTGAGGAGGGATCCGGTTATCGATTTACAGAGATGGTGGATTGTTTGGAGAGTAATCTATCTGTTCTTCTCCGGATGAATAAAGATATGGAAGAAGGAATTGACAAGCTACTTCAAGAAGAATATCTAGCTTCTAAAGCCAAGTTTTCTCAATCTAGTAGCATAGCAAAAGAATATAGTCATCAAGGCTTAAGTTTGGATTATAGTAGCTTGGTTCTAGATAGGGACAAGAGTCTAAACCCATTAGAATTTATGGAAGCCCTGATATCAGAGGGAATGTTAGCTTTAGTTACAGAAGTTACACAGTTGTCAGAGGCTAGTCTAGGAGAGGAAAATATTCCTTCAAACTTGAACTTTATAAAGAAGGAGGCTAGGACTTATGAGTTTGATTTTGGTAGATTTTTTACTGACGCAGCCATAGGAAATAAGAATTCCAATGCAGAAAGCTTATTTGGAAGTTTTGGAGAAGCCTCAGAAGGATTGTCCATTTTAGAGAGTGGAATAAATAATTTTATTGAAAAGATTCTTCTTTTAGAGTATTTACAAGAACATTTTACGGGATACTCTGAACCAGTTAAAGCGAAAGGGGATGAAAAACCAAAAGTTTTAGATTATGAGTTAGAATACCTAATCCATGCAGGTATATCGGATAAGGAGAATCTCTCCTCCATTGTCGGAAGAATTATATTTGTTCGAACACTGCTGGATTTTATCAGTATTCTAGGAGATGGCGAAAAGTGTAATGAAGCAAAAATGGTAGCCGTTTCTTTGGTAGGTTTTACGGGATTACCTATACTAGTAAGTATNACAAAAACATTAATTTTATTAATATGGTCTTTTGCAGAGGCTTTGGTAGATACCAGTGCTCTGCTTCATGGAAAAGAAATTCCTATAATAAAAAAGCAATTGGTCTTGCGATTCTCAGAATTATTTCTTCTTAGTCCTAGTTTTATCAAAGAGAAAGCCCTTCAGATTAAGGATAGTAACAATCTATCTTTTATTTATGAAGACTATTTGTATCTATTTCTTTTATTAACGGGCAATCAAGCATTATCACTTCGCTCCCTAGATTTAATTCAGGAAAACTTACGCTTACGATACGATAGATCTTTTTCAATGCAAAACTGTATCTTTGGATTTGGATTGGAGGCATTCTATATAATTCCATCCAGGTTTACCCTAATACCTTTTCTGAAAAAAAGGCTCACCAGTGGCAGGGATTATTTTGATTATCAAGTAAAGCTAGCATATAGTTACTAAATTGATGAGAAAAATCATGGTGGATTGAAATGTCCGTTCTTCTAATAAGATTACATCAAAAATCATTTTACAATCTCTTTATACTCTATATTATAAAAATTTAAAAATAAAAATAATCATATAAACTCTCTCCAAGAAATCATTTGCATATAGAAACAAAAAGAAAATATTGAAGAGCGGACATTTCAATCCACTATGGCCTTGGCTTCTCATAAAAATAAAAGGGTATGGCTACTCATAAAGGTAAAAAATCTCTTTAAAGAATGATATAGAGCTTAGGGTAATAGGGGGAAATGTGAAAAATCGAAAGTACGATCTGTTTAGGGTTAAAAAGAAAAAATCAGAATTGGGTTTCAAAGCATCGCTTACTATAGAAGCCGCCTTGGTGATGCCAATAGGAATCAGTTTTCTGATTGCTTTTCTTTATTTTATTCAACTGTTTACACTTCAAGAAAAAATACAGGCAGGGATTACAAACCTAGGGCTGAATCTGGCAAAAACGGCTTATATCTACGAAGATTATTTTGTCAAAGAAAATCAAACCGGGGATGAAAGTAATCATGAGTCTAACGTTGAAAGTGATTCTTTTGTAAGCGATTCGATTAAGGAAATATTATCGGAATATGGTATTCAAGTTCCAGAAATCGGATCCTTAAGGGACGGTTCTATTATAAAACTCATGGCCCTTAACTATTTGGAACCAGAGGAATACCATAATACATGTATTGTTAATGGTTTTGATGGAATTAGTTTCTTCTTTTCTAATCTTCTAGACGAAGAGGGTTGTATTGACATCATAGTTCGATATCAGTTTAAAATCCCATTCCAATTACTTCCGATTGGGGAGCGGCAGATGATTCAGCGTGTTCGTCTAAGGGGCTGGACTGGGCGAAAAATCCCATCGGCATATTCTATAGTGGAGAAGGAGGATTCTTCNNAGGAGGAAAAGGTTTATGTTACAGAAACTGGATCGGTCTATCACACCAATCCAAAATGTCGCCATTTAAATATAAGTGTAAAAATGGTGTCAGAAATCCGGGATGATCTAGTTAATGATTATGGTTTGCCTTATCAACCCTGTCAAAGTTGTTGTAAGGATAAGGAAGGGGGAGTAGATAGATACTTTGTTACTCCTGGTGGTTCACGATATCATACCCGTATGGATTGTTCAAAGATAAAAAGAACGGTATATGAGCTTTCCTTATCAGAAGTATCAGGTAAAAGGCAGTGCAAAGAATGTCAGAAAAACTAAGATTTAAGATTATCTGTTATATAGATTTTAAAACCAAAATTAAATTTAATTTATAAAATAGAATATTAAATTTATTAAAAAACAATAACCATCGAAAATTATAACAATTAAAATTCAAAACCATCAAAAAGTAAAACAGTCAAAAATTAAAACAATTAAAAATTAAAACCATCAAAAATTAAAACAGTCAAAAAATTAAATCATCAAAAATTGAAATAATCAAACTTAAAACAATCAAAACCATCAAAACAATCAAAGATTAAAACAGTTAAAAGATAAAACAGTCAAAAAACAAAACAATTAAAAAATAAACCATCAAAAATTAAACTAGGCAAAATAGAAAGGATCAAACTATGTGGGATAACATGATACAGGGAACCTTAGCTATTATGCTCTTTGCATGTTCCGTTCAAGATATCCATAGAAAGAAGTTTAGTCTATGGATTGCCCTGTTAGCGGCGATTGTTTTATGTATATGCATTCCATTTTCTAGGGAAATTGTTCTTTTCGATAAGATTGGGGGTCTCTTTGTTGGAATCCTTGTCATAGGGATTAGTTGGATTACCAAAGGAAAGATTGGGATGGGAGATGGTATCTTATTATGTGTAACAGGTATTGGTCTTGGTTTTTGGACTAATATGGAGCTGTTTGCTATAGCTTTATTTTTAGCGGCAGTAATCTCTATCTTTTTATTGGCTCTTGGTCTTACGAATCGTAAAAAAAGTATTCCCTTTGTTCCATTTATGTTGGTGGCCTATCTAATCCGTCTATGTATAGTTTAAGAAGACTTGTTTTANNGGATTCAAAAACCTTAGGAAATGCAATAATCGTTAGAAAAATTTGATTAAGATAAAACCATAAGCATTGATATGAAAGGAATATGGGCTGAAGAATGATTATGAAAGCTATGAAATCAAATTATGCTAATAGGAGTTTAAATAAAAAGATAAAAGGAAGTATCACGGTTGAGGCAGCATTTATCATGCCCCTAATCATCCTTGTGATATTTTCAATAGTATATCTTAGCTTTTATCTTCATGATTATTGCAAATTACAGGGGACGGTGGATTTGGCCTTGCATAAGGCTATATTTTCAGCAAAACATAAAGGGAAGCTAGATACGGGAGAGGTCGATTATGAGAATATTAATAATAGAGGCATCTTTTATCCTATCCTAGGGGATAAGGGGGAAATGGAAGAACAAATAAGAGAATATATGAATTTAGAACTGGCCAAGGGTTTATTCTTATATCAAATTAACCATATCAATGTTGAGGTAGGGACACTGTCGATCCAGATTTCTCTTGAGGGAAAGACTCGAGTTTCCCTACCTGGGTTACTACATATAAAAGCAGCACAACCCATATTAGAGAAGCAGTTTTATATTCATAATCCTGGGGAGAGTATACGGATATCGGAAGTGCTTTTAACAACAGCAGAGAGAATAAAAGGCTTAGAATCAATTAAGAAGGGCTTAGAGAAAATTATAAATTAAAATAGGTTAATGATAGTAGACAAATGCAATAGGTTTACAATAAACAAAAACCTAAAACTTTATTTATAAATCAGACAAAAAATCAGACAAGGAATCGGA
>JGI24708J26588_10003772_pt1 | contig 10773 bp, 13 predicted proteins | sample BioPla1DNA2_FD_26588 | JGI IMG/M metagenome (IMG submission 26588) | reverse complement strand
TTATGAAATTCATTTAAATCCCCCAATTATATTAATTGGAAATAATAAAAACTTTATAAAGTTTTTTAAAGTCTATGGCTGGTTCAATATATATACTTTTCATTAAATCTTCATCTTTTTTTACTACATCTGTAATTTCACCTATATAAAGATCTTTAATATATTCCCCACCTAAGCCTGATGTAAATAACTTGTCTCCCTTCATTACATCGGCTTTTGTATCAAAAAGGTACCCTGTTAATTTGTTGTCCATACTATCAGATATCATACCACCATCTTGTGTACGAATTACTTTAAAAGATATTTTAGAGTTTTCATCTATTATAGATACTACCTTTGACCAATTGTCACTTACTTCTACTACTCTACCTACTATTCCCTCTTCTATTATATTAGTATCAGTTTCAACTGCCTGTATAACTGTATCCCCTTTTTTAACTCCATGCTTAAAACCCTTGTCTATTGTAAATCTCTCAAACCAATTACTAGGTTCTTTGCCAATTATTTCAGCAGAAATTAAATTAAAATCTGTATTTTCCAATAGCTTAGCTTCTCTTTCTAGGTATTCTGATTTTCCTATTATATTTTCATAATGCCTATTTTCCTCTTCTAATTGGCTAATTTTTATTTTTAATTGTTCATTTTCTTCTTTTAAATTACCAATATTTTTAATGGAAACAAAAAAATTGGTAACTTTTTTATTGGTTCTATAAAAAAATTTTTCTACTGGAACAAGAATATTACCAATATATCTTTCAACTTTAGTTAAAGAACTTCGATTAGTGCTTGTCATGCCAATGACAATAATTAGAATGATAGTAATTGCAGCTACTATCATTCTATTTTTATATTTTTTAAAAAAGGACATAATATCACCACTTAAGCCATTTATTATTTATTTAAGGTTTTTTTCAAAACCTCTATGCTTTCTAAGGCTTTTCCTGTACCTACAGCCACACAATCTAATGGGTTTTCTGCAATATTAACAGGCATTCCCGTTTCAGATTTAATTAATAAATCAACACCATCTAGAAGGGCTCCTCCACCTGTTAACATAATGCCTTGCTCCATTATATCAGCTGCTAATTCTGGAGGTGTTTTCTCTAAAGTAGATTTAATAGCTTCTAAAATATTATATACTGGCTCTCTCATAGCTTCATAAATTTCCTTTGAAGTTACCTGAATTGTCTTTGGTAAACCACTTACTAAATCCCTTCCTCTAATATCCATTTTAGTCTCTTTTGCATTTACATTGGCAGAACCTATGTTAATTTTAATATCTTCTGCGGTTCTTTCACCAATCATTAAACTATATTCTCTTTTTATATAATTAACTATATACTCATCTAATTCATCTCCACCTATTCTAATGGATTTACTGGTTACAATTCCACCTAAAGAAATTACTGCTACTTCTGTAGTCCCACCACCTATATCAACTATAAGACTACCTGTAGCCTCATGAACTGGTAAACCAGCACCTATAGCTGCTGCCATTGGCTCTTCTATTAAATAAGCATCCCTAGCTCCTGCATGAATAGCTGCTTCTTCTACTGCTCTTTTTTCCACTTCAGTTACTCCACTAGGTACACAAACTACTACCCTTGGTTGAAATAGTGAACGTCTTTGAGTAGCACGTCTAATAAAATATTTTAACATATTTTGTGTTATATCAAAATCGGCTATAACTCCATCTCTAAGTGGTCTAATTGCCACAATATTACCAGGAGTTCTACCTATCATTTTTTTCGCTTCTTCTCCAACAGCTAGGACTTGCTTAGTATTAGTTTGAATTGCTACAACTGAAGGTTCTCTTATTACAATATTTTTCCCTTTAACATAAACCAATGTATTAGCTGTTCCTAAATCAATACCCATATCCTTTGTAAAAGCGCTAAATATTCCCATATAATTTGCTCCTTCCTTTTTTAAACTATATAATATTCCTTTGTTTAAAACTTATATATTTATTATCACCAATTATAATATGGTCTAATACTTTTATTCCAATAATATTCCCTGCATCTATTAGTCGATGCGTAATATTTATGTCTTCTGTACTTGGTGTGGGATCACCACTAGGGTGATTATGTACTAATATTATTGCATTAGCAGACTTTCTAATTGCTATATTAAAAACCTCCCTAGGATGTACTATAGACGCATTTAAATTACCAATAGATATATTTTCTATGCTTATAATCTGATTCTTAGTATCTAAAATTATAGTTTTAAAATGCTCTTTTTTTAAATAGCGCATTTCTTCCATTAAAAGATCTACTACTACCAAGGGAGAATCTACTTTTATTCTTCCCTCTCCTAAATTAGCTGAAATTCTTTTGCCTAACTCGATAGCAGCTTGTATTTGTGCTGCTTTACATAGACCTATGCCCCTAATACTAGTTAACTCCTCTATTTCTGCATGGGATAAAAAGCTTATACCAGATTTATCCATACTGAGAAGTTTGTTGGCTAAATCTAGTGCAGTATCTTCTCCATATCCTGTTCTAATTATAACAGCTATTANTTCTGCATTAGATAGTGATTTTACACCATATTTCTCTAATTTTTCTCTAGGTCTTTCAGATAAGGGAAGGTCTTTAATAGTATAGCTTTTAACAAGATTTAGATTCTCATCCATATTATCACCTACACTTTATTATAATAATCTTATGTCAAAGTGTTTATCTAATAAAATGTCCAATCTATATAGAGGAAGTCCTACTACATTAAAATAGCATCCATTAATCCATTCTATTAAAACACCACCTATGCCTTGAATGCCATAGGCACCTGCTTTGTCTTTATATTCTTGTGTATTTATATAGTTTTTAATTATTTTATCATCTAATTGTCTAAATTTAACATATGTTTTTTCATAATCTATTACTTTAATATTTGTATTAGCTTTGATTATGCTTAAACCTGTAACTACTACATGTTCTTTATTACTTAATAATTTAAGCATATTAATTGCATCATCTTCAGATTTAGGCTTCCCAAGAATTTCCCCATCATATGCTACTAAAGTATCAAAAGCCATAATAATTTCCCCATTATTAAAATTATTGGATACCTGATTTGCCTTTTCAAAAGCTAGAGCCATTGAAATTTCTTCTACACTATCTTCAATAGATACTTTTTCCACAATATTTGGTTTGATTATTATGGGGTCTATATTAAATTTTTTTAGTAATTCTATCCGCCTAGGAGAACTTGATGCAAGAACTATATTATTCATTATATCACCTATATTAATAAAAATGTATTTTCATATGTTTTTTTAAATTTCTTACTATATAAATTGAGGCTAAGCCAACAAAGTAGCCAGTAAAAAGGCTAGTTAACATAAGTATGGGATAATAGGAAAAAATTCTAAAATTTTTCATCATTAAACTAGCCACTAATATTTGAGCAAAATTATGAGCTATTGCCCCAAATATACTTACCCCTATTAAACTAAAAACCTTTGAGAACTTAGTAAATACTAAGTACATAGTAAATAAAGATAGTATTGACCCAGATAAGCTATAAAAAAGACTAGAGACACTACCTGTTACTAATATAAATACAAAGGATTTAAGGATTCCTACAATTAGAGCTTCTTTAAAGCCAAATAGTACCATAGTTATTAATATTACTATATTAGATAGTCCCAGTTTTGCACCAGGAGCCACAAAAGGTATAGGCATCATAGATTCTATTACGCTTAATGCCAATCCAAGGGAAACTAATAGTGATAAAAAAATTAATTTTTTTAAACCTTTCATATATACCTTCCACCTTCTAATGGCTTATATAATCCACATCTCTTTCATCCTTAATACCCTTTATTTCAATTACCAATCTATTAGGTAAACAAACGATTATCTCTCCAGTTTTAGATATATAGCCTTGTTTAACATCTAATTGATCTGGGCAATCTGCTTCTATAACTCTAACTTTTTCATCTCCAATTTCAATTAAATTATAGCCAAATTCTGTTTTAATAGGGATAGTTTTTCCTATAAGTTTTTTATCAAATATAATACGCTTTATTTCTTTCCCATCTACCTGTATGCTTATATATTTTTCATCCACATTAAAGGCAGAATTTTTAGTATAAAATAAAGATACTAAACTAATAACTATAATCAAAATTATTAAATATTTGTCACCTTTTGTCAATATATTCACCCTTTATTATAAGGTATGATTTATCCATATTATAATAAGTTTATCATTTATACTTTTCATTTACAAGAAGGAAATAATAAAAACTAAAAGGCCTGTCCTATATTATAAAGGAATTAAAAGAAAAATAAAAGAGCCTATTTTAGGCTCTAATTATTCGGCTTTGGCCTTTAACTCTTCTAGACTAGACCATATGGCTTTTGTAGGACATTTTTCTGCACATATCCCACAATTGGTACATTTATCATAGTCTATTTTTGCCAAAAAGTCTTCAAAGATAAAGGCATCTTCTGGACAATTTCTTACACAAATTTTACATCCTATGCAGCCAATACTACAATTTCCCCTAACATTTTTACCAGAATCATTACTTTTACATTTTACAATTACTTCTTGCTCATAGGGTACTAATTCAATAATATGTTTAGGACATACTCCTATACATTTTTCACAAGAAGTACATTTTTCTTTATCTATAACAGCAACTCCATTGATTATTTGAATTGCATCAAATTCACAAACATCTTTACAGGTCCCACAGCCTAAACATCCATAGGAGCAAGATTTTCCTCCACCAGCTAATATATTTTGTGCCCTACAGTCTTCTATGCCATCATATATATATTTGTTCTTAGCTTTATCACAATCTCCTTGACATAGTACAGCAGCAACTTTTCTAACAGATTCCGCTGGATTTACTCCCATTATATCTGCTACCTTATCAGCCACATCCTGTCCACCTACACTACAAGCATTTACCGGCGCCTTACCTTCAGCTATGGCATTTGCTAGACCATCACAGCCAGGAAATCCACAGGCACCACAATTTGCTCCAGGTAATACTTGTCTTATTTCTTCCACCTTTGGATTTATTTCTACTTGAAAAACTTTAGATGCTACTGAAAGACCTGCACCAAATAAAATTCCTAAGCCACCTAATACGGTTACTGGTTCTAATATACTCATTTTCATACCTCCTATACAAGCCCATTAAATCCCAGAAATGCTATGGACATAAGGCCTGCAGTAATTAACGCAATGGGAAAGCCTTCCAAAGCCTTTGGTACATTCTCAATCTCTAATTTCTCTCTTATAGCAGATATCAATATTAAGGATAACATAAACCCAAGAGATGCTCCAACTGCAGTAAATATAGTTTCAATTAAGTTGTTTTTTTCTTGAACATTTAATATAGCTACACCTAAAACCACACAGTTTGTAGTAATTAGTGGTAGATACACCCCTAGTGCACTATATAATCCTGGGCTTAGCTTTTTCATTACCATTTCCACAAATTGAACTAGTGCTGCTATAACCAAAATAAATACTATGGTTTGTAAATATACTAATTCTCGTGGTAATAAAATAAATTTGTGAATTGCATAAGTTATAATAGATGACAATGTTACAACAAAGGTTACTGCAATGCCCATGCCTGTTGCAGTTTCAGTTTTATTAGATACACCTAAAAAAGGACATATGCCTAAAAATCGTGCCAATACATAATTATTGACAAAAATATTGCTAATCAATATGGTAAATAAATTCATCTATAATTCCTCCTTCCTAAGCCTCAGTAGTAGATTCTTTCTTTTTTCTTATATTATTAAATATGGCTATTAATATGCCAAGTAAAATGAAGGCACCTGGAGGCATTATAAAGATTAAAGCTGGTTCAAAATTTGCCCCAAATAGCATTTTATCGAAAATAGAACCTGCACCTAATATTTCCCTAAGACTGCCTAATATTAATAAGGCCATAGTATATCCTAAACCCATACCTAATCCATCTACAGCTGATGCTAAGACATTGTTCTTAGATGCAAATGCCTCTGCTCTAGCTAAAATAATACAATTTACCACTATTAAAGGTATAAATATACCTAATTCATTGTATAAATCTTGTGCATAAGCTTTCATAAACATTTCTACTATAGTAACAAAAGTTGCAATAACTACAATAAAGGCTGGAATTCTAATTTTATCTGGTATTACCTTTCTAAGAAGAGATATAACCACATTAGAACCTACTAAAACTCCCGTTACTGCCAGTCCCATAGCCAATCCATTTTTTGCAGAAGTAGTTACTGCTAATACTGAACACATTCCTATTAATTGTACAAATATAGGATTGTCCTTTATAAGTCCATTTTTGAAAATTTTGGATAATTTCAATTTTTACACCTCCGTAAATTAGCTAATTAGCTAATCTCTCATTGTAAATTTTACGTGCAGTATTTACCCCATCTAATATAGCATCTGTAGTTCTAGTAGCACTTGTTAAGGCCTGAACTTCTAAATCTCCTGAAGGATTTTTAGATGCGGTTATTTCTCCATCTACAGATTTGTTTCTAAAGGATTCAGTAAAATAAGTTTTTGTAGCATTAGCACCTAAACCTGGAGTTTCTCCATGATTTAATATTTTTATTCCAGTAATTTTCCCCTCTGTAGAAATTCCTGTCATAAATTCAATTTCTCCACCATAGCCATTTACAACAGTTTTAATGGTATAGCCTACTAAATTCTCCCCATCATATCCTTCAAATATTTCTAATACATTTTCATTACTATTTTTAATTTCATTTAATTCACTTTCATCCAAAGGCTTAAATTCGTTTCCTTCAGGTAATATTTCTGCCTTTGCCTGTTTATCTTTTAATGCATCTGCCTCTGCGATTCTAGGTGCAGTAATATCATTTGAAACAGCCAACACAGTTGCAGAAATTGCAGTAATTAAAAATAATATTAAAGCTAATTTTAAGGTTTCATTCATTTACTTCACCTCCCCAAATACTTTAGGGCTTGTAAGTTTTTCTATTAATGGTGTAGCCACATTCATCAACAATATGGAATAAGATACTCCCTCTGGATATCCACCTTTAACTCGAATAATTGCAGTTAAAATTCCAGCTCCAATTCCAAATATTATTCGACCTAGTGGAGTTACAGGAGATGATGAATAATCAGTAGCCATATAAAAAGCTCCTAATATTAACCCCCCACCTAATAGATGATAAGGTATAAATTCCATTTCTACACCTAGTAAAATTAACATAATAAAAGTAGTACCTATATAAAATACTGGAATTTTCCAGTCAATTACTTGCCTAATAATTAAATAAGCTGCTCCAATTAATAATAATAGTGCAGAAGTCTCTCCAATAGCTCCTGGCACATTGCCTATAAACATATCTATAAGCTGTGGTAATTCTGCACCTGCAGCCTCACTAGCTGAAGAAACTGCTTCTACAGTTGCTGAAGCTGCTCCATCTGTCCCCATACCATATTTCATTATTGCTAATGGAGTAGCTGAAGCCACTACATCTGGCCTAGTTCCTGTAAAAGTTGACATATGAGTTGGCCAAGATGTCAAAAGCATTGCCCTTGCAGCTAATGCTGGATTCATAAAATTAGAACCTAATCCTCCAAAAAACTGTTTTACTATAATAATAGCAAATGCAGAACCAGCAATTGGTAACCACCAAGGGGCTGATGCTGGCAAATTAAATGCAAGTAAAATTCCTGTTATCACAGCAGATAAATCATTTATGGTAATTGGTCTTTTAAAAAGTTTCTGAATTATAGCCTCGAAAAACACCGAAGAAGCTACTGATATTAAAATTAATTTTAATGCATTAAGTCCGAAAAAATATACACTTCCTATCATAGCTGGTGTAAGTGCTATTATTACATCTAGCATTATCCTCTGTATAGATTCATTAGATCTTATATGAGGAGATGAAGAAACTATTAATGAGTTATCTAAGGTAATAGCTGCACCCTTAGAATTGTTTATTGCTTTACTATCCATTTCATTTCCTCCTAACTAATTTGATCTTTTTCTCTTAGAAATTATTTCTCTTTTTGCCACCCTTATGGATTCTACTAAGGGTCTTTTTGCTGGACAAATATAGGAACAACCTCCGCATTCTACACAATCTAGTGCATGAAGTTCCTCAGCTTTATCAAATTTATCTTTTAAAGAATATGAGCTTAGATACAATGGCTGTAAATTAACTGGGCACACTTCCACACATTTACCACATTTTATACAAGGTCCCATGGGAACTGGTTTAGCTTCTTCTTCAGTTAATACTAAAATCCCACCAGAACCCTTAATTACAGGTACATCTATGGTAAATTGACTAATACCCATCATTGGACCACCCATTACAATTTTTCCAGGTGAACCTTCATTAAAACCACCACATTGAGCAATTAAATCCTTAAAAGGAGTGCCTATTTTTGCAATTAAGTTTTTAGGTTCTTTAATTCCATTCCCTGTTACAGTTACAATCCTTTCATACAAAGGTTTTCCTTCTAAAACTGCATCTGCTATAGCTTTAGTAGTAGATACATTACACACAATAGCTCCTACGTCCATAGGTAATCCTCCAGAGGGTACTGCCCTACCTAAAGTGGCTGAAATTAGCCTCTTTTCATCCCCTTGAGGATATTTTACTTTTAGAGAAGCCACTTTTATATTTGCTTCATTTTCACTTGCTTTCTCCAATAGCTTTATGGCATCAGGCTTATTGTTTTCAATAGCAATTATAGCATTTTCCACATTAACAGCTTTCATTATAGCCTTTACACCAAATACTATTTTTTCAGCTTCATTAAGCATTAGTTTATGGTCAGCTGTTAAATATGGCTCACATTCTGCCCCATTTATAATAATGGTATCAATCTTCTTATCAGAAGGTGGCGATAATTTTACATAGGTTGGAAAACCTGCTCCTCCCATGCCTGTTATACCAGCTTCTTTAATAATATCAATAATTTCCTTTGAAGATAATTCTTCTAAATTTCCCCTAGGCTTTACAGATTCGTGTACTTGATTCTCCCCGTCTGATTCAATTACTACACAATTTACCGTAAGTCCTGTGGGTATTGCCATTGGAGTAATGCTTTTTACTTTGCCAGATACAGACGAATGCACTGGTGCTGATACAAAAGCATCAGATTGTCCAATTTTTTGTCCCACCTTTACCTCATCCCCTGGTTTAACTAAGGGTTCGCAAGGTGCTCCTGTATGTTGATGCAATGGAATAGTTACCACTTCAGGCTCCACCGCTCTCTCTAATGGGGCTTTTTCAGATAATTCTTTGTAATGTGGTACATTTACCCCACCTTTGAAAGTGAGATTCTTTAAATTCATCCTTTCCACCTCTTTTTTTAATTCTTTAATGTTAAAATTGTTAAAATTAAATATTAATATCCTTGCATATATTTAAATAAGCCCTACAATCATGGGCTTATTTTGCTCTACAACTAATTATAGCACTATTTTCCCTCAATGTATACCCTATTAGAGTATTGAGATTTATTTAACAATCCCTGTGCCTAGTTATATATCAAGGTTGCCAGCTTATAATTACCTTGTTAAGGACCATTTTGAAAATATGAAAACAATGAAAATTTCATGTGTTTTTGGCGAATTCACTGTATTGTTTGTTAATTAACTTACACTTCAAATTTCCATGCTTAATTGTAGGGGATCATCAGGATATATGAGATTTGACACAGTTAATCCTATTAATCTTACAGGTTTTTCTATTGTAAATTTTTTTGATAGTAGATATTTAGCCGTTTCAAAGATTTCTATTTCATCATCTGTTGGAATGTTTAAAGTAATGCTTCTAGTTTCAACTGTAAAATCATTATATTTTAACTTTACAGTAATAGTTCTTCCTAAATAACCTTTGATTACTAATTTACTAGATAAATTTAAAGAGTAGTTTTTCAAATACTCTATTAGATAATCTATATCTTCTATATCGCCAGAGAAAGTTTCTTCTTCTCCAATAGATTGGTTTGAAACATTGTATTCCACTGGTCTATAATCTATGCCAAAGGAAAAATCATAAATTTCTTTTCCCCTTTTTCCAAATAAAGATACCAATACATCTAAATCATAATTTTGAATATCCTCTATATAATAAAGTCCTAATCTATTTAATTCACTTTCCATCATAGGACCTACGCCCCAAAGTTTTCTAACAGATAAAGGCTTTAGTATTTCTATTGCCTCCTCTTTTTTTATTATAGTTAATCCATCTGGTTTGTCCATATCTGAGGCTAATTTGGCTAAAAATTTATTATAAGATATGCCTATGGATGCAGTTAAATCCTGTTCTTTTTTTATATCAGTTTTTATATCCTTTGCAATTTTAATAGGATTTTTGCCACTTACATCTAAAAATGCTTCATCTATGGATATTGGCTCTATTATATTAGAGTATCTTCTAAAGATTTTGTGAATTTCTCTAGAAGTATCTTTGTATTTTTTCATATTTACTGGCAAATATATTCCATTGGGACATAGTTTTTTCGCAGTCTTACCAGGCATAGCTGAATGAATTCCAAATCTTCTAGCTTCATAGGAGGCAGCACAAACCACACCTCTATCACTAATTCCTCCAATAATTACAGGTTTCCCTTTTAAATTAGGATTGTCCCTTTGTTCTACTGAGGCATAAAATGCATCCATATCTATATGGATAATGGCTCTATCCATTTAAATCACCCTTTATATAGAAAAAGAACCTATTAGGTTCTTAATAATGGTAACAAAATCTTACCAACAAATTGGTGCAG
>JGI24708J26588_10003771_pt1 | contig 10774 bp, 8 predicted proteins | sample BioPla1DNA2_FD_26588 | JGI IMG/M metagenome (IMG submission 26588) | reverse complement strand
CACCGGCCGTAATTATATTGATCTGGCGCGGGGTAAGACCGTGATAAACAGCAAAAGTTGTGCCCCTGGTCTCGTTTTCAATTTCAATAGTTTCCTGTTGCAACTGCTGGTGCAGGTTGCGAATGACTAAAACGTCATCCTGTTTAATCTGCTCATAATCGGCTTCATTCACAAATGTTAGCGGTAAAATCCCGAAGTTGACCAGGTTGGCATGGTGGATACGGGCAAAGGATTTGGCGATAACGGCCTTCAAACCCAGGTACATGGGAGCTAAAGCGGCATGTTCGCGACTGGAACCTTGTCCGTAGTTATGCCCGCCCACAACAACGCCGCCTTTGGCTGCCTTGGCCCGTTCGGCAAATGTGGGATCAATGCCGGAAAAGACATATTCACTGATGGCTGGAATGTTTGAACGTAGCGGCAAAATTTTTGCCCCCGCCGGCATAATATGGTCCGTGGTAATATTGTCTTCTACCTGCAGCAGGACTTTAAGGCTCATTGTATCCGGCAGATCCTCATTAACCGGCAGCGGTTTAATATTGGGGCCGCGGATTACTTCCACTTCATGCGGGTTATCAGCAGGAGGTATAATCATGCCGTCATCAATAATGAATTTCTCCGGCAATTCAATTCTTGTATATTCTCCCAGCTCACGGGGATCAACCAGTTCACCCCTCAGGGCGGCAGCAGCGGCAGCTTCCGGTCCCGTTAAATAGACCTGGGCATCTGCTGTGCCGGAACGTCCTTTAAAATTACGGTTAAAAGTACGCACAGAAACTGCCCCGGAAGCAGGAGCCTGTCCCATACCGATACAAGGGCCGCAAGCCGATTCTAAAATCCTGGCGCCGGAAGCGATTAAATCGGCTAAAATGCCGTCCCTGGCTAGCATTTCAAATACCTGACGTGATCCGGGTGAAATCACCAGGCTTACATCCTCATGTACTTTTTTGCCGCGCAATATTTTTGCCACCTGGGCTAAATCGGCATACGAAGAGTTAGTACAACTGCCAATAGCCACTTGCTGCACTTTCAACCCGGACAGTTCCCTGATGGGCTTGACGGCATCCGGGCTGTGGGGGCAAGCCACAAGCGGCTCCAATTCACTTAAATTAATGATAATTTCTTCATCATATTCAGCATCTGCATCAGGCTGTAATTCCACCCAGTGGTGGAGGCGATCCTGTGCCGCCAAAAATGCTTTCGTCATTTCATCGCTGGGGAAAATAGAAGTGGTGGCTCCCAGCTCGGCACCCATATTGGTAATGGTAGCCCGTTCAGGCACAGTTAAAGTTTTGACGCCTTCCCCGGTATATTCAATAACCTTGCCTACCCCACCCTTTACAGTCAGGAGGCGCAGGACTTCCAGGATAACATCTTTTGCCGAGACCCACGGCGACAATTTGCCCAATAATTTTACCTGCACCACTTTGGGCATGGTCAAATAAAAGGGTCCTCCTCCCATGGCCACGGCCACATCCAGGCCACCGGCACCTATGGCCAACATACCGAGACCGCCGGCAGTAGGCGTATGGCTGTCGGAACCAAGGAGAGTTTTACCAGGCACGCCGAAACGCTCCAGATGTACTTGGTGGCAAATACCGTTTCCGGGGCGGGAGAAATGGATACCGTGTTTGGCCGCCACAGTTTGNAGGTAGCGATGGTCATCAGCATTTTCAAAACCTGTCTGCAGCGTATTATGATCAACATAAGATACAGATAATTCCGTTTTAACCCGCGGCACGCCCATGGCTTCAAACTGTAAGTAAGCCATGGTCCCGGTAGCATCCTGGGTTAAAGTCTGATCAATGCGAATGGCAATTTCAGAACCGGCAATCATTTCACCGGAAACTAAATGTTCTGCAATAATTTTACGCGTTATATTCTGTCCCATTGCATCTCCTCCTTACTCTTCACTTGAATTTACCACATATATTTTAAATCGTCAACGAACACTATCTTTCCGGGCGGTTTTTAAGCAGGAACTTTTTCAGCTCTGTAGCGGTAGCCTTAAAACGTTTTTCAGCAAAAGTGTAAAAATGGGCTTTAAATGCGATTAAGACGAGTAAAAGTGCACAGAAATATCCAGCCTTCTTGACCGGGTTATCTTTTATCCGCTACAGACTCATATTTTGTTTGAAATCCAGCACCTCCTGGTGCAGATTGATGATAAAAAAACCTCGTTTTGTCTTGAACATAAGAAAGGGCGGCTCTTTGGGATTTAAATACAGTTTGCCCCGGGCGTGGTAAATTCCGCTTTTACTGCCGCCCACAGCACTGCCACAATATATATTAGTGTGGAGAGCATAAATACCATAAAGGAAATCCGGCCGGTTATACCTAACCAAAATATAATGCAATATACTGCGTTTAACCAGGCAGAGATCAGCCAAAAGCGGGCCCAGTTATATTTTCTAACCTTGGTTAATTCTTTATTGATCGCACTATCTATATCAATAATTTCTGTGGGCTGCCGCGAAACAAGCCGGGAAAAAATATATAACAAAACGATCCCCCAAACCAGTCAATGTTGTTTTACCTGCCTATTCCCTCAGTTCGCTGTACCAAATTCCCGCCGTCATACTGTATAAAGTCCTGGCGGCATAAATTTGCCGGAGGCAGTAGAAGAATAAATTTAACAGTGGAGGCTAAACAATTGAAGAAATTGTCCATTTTTCTTTTTTGTCTCATACTTATCGGCTCAGGTGTTTATTTTGCCGTACAACGGCAGGATCGTGCTCCCAATGGTGACATGTTGCCACCGCCTGCCGGCGATCAAAATGACAAAGGACAACCGCCCATACCCCGTGATCCCTTAAAAGAACAGCTTAACAAGATGACCCTGGAAGAAAAAGTGGGACAACTCGTGATCGTAGGAATGGACGGTACTGAACTCACTGAAAATATTACCAATTTAATTCAGAACTATCATGCCGGCGGTGTCATTCTCTATCAGAAAAATATTACCAATAGTATGCAGCTTTTACAGTTATTAAATCAGCTCAAAAGCAGCAATAACAGTAAAATACCTTTATTTCTCTCCCTGGATGAAGAAGGCGGAGCCGTAAGCCGCTTGCCTGATGAAGTGACAAAGCTTCCCTCCAATAAAATTATTGGTGAAATTGATAATGAAAAGCTTTCTTACAATATCGGCCTGGCCCTGGCACTGCAACTGCAAGCCTATGGCTTTAACCTTAATTTCGCGCCTGTTGTAGATATTAACAGCAACCCGCAAAATCCGGTTATTGGAGATCGCTCTTTTGGTGCTGAGGCAGATTTGGTCAGCAGGTTAGGCGTGGCCACCATCAAAGGTTTGCAAAACGGCGGCATTATCCCCGTGGCTAAACATTTTCCCGGACACGGCGACACATCCGTTGATTCCCATGTGGGTTTGCCCATCGTTAACCATGACTTGGACAGATTAAAAAGTTTTGAATTGCGGCCTTTTCAGGCAGCCATAAACACCGGGGTTGACGCTGTGATGGTGGCGCATATTCTACTGCCCAAACTGGATGACGAGTACCCCGCTTCCCTGTCTCACACCATTATTACCGGACTATTAAAGGAAGAGTTGCAATTTCAGGGGCTGGTAGTCACGGACGATCTGACCATGGGGGCCATTGTCAAGCATTATTCCCTTGAGCAAGCCGCTGTCCAGGCAGTTAAAGCCGGTAGCGACCTCCTCCTGGTGTGCCATGATTATGAAAGCCAAGTGGCTGTTTTAAAAGCTTTACATTACGCCATGGCACAGGGAGAAATTCCGGAAGCACAAATCAACAACAGCGTTTATAAAATCTTACAGCTGAAACAGAAATACAATTTAAACAACCAAACCATTGCAAATATTAATGTGACGTCTGTAAATGCCGAAGTGAAAAATCTTCTGGCTCCTTTTCTGACGCCGGACAATTAAACCTATATTTCTGAATGTAAACTTCTGTTCTCTCGTCTATTCCTCGCCATCATGGATAAAATCATGCGGGGCAGAAGCCACCTGCGCTTCAACTTTCTCGCCTGCTCTGTTTTCATTCCATTCAATTTTAAAAAAGTTTAAATCACCGGGCTGCAGCATGGGCAAATCGAAAACTGTTTGGTACCCGGCACTGCCTGCCAAATCATAGGAAACAACAGGGCCTTTTCTTGTTGGCTTAATAACCAGATTGGGGTTATTGAGACTACGGAGGGCATCGGCGTTGCCCCTGGCAACAATGCGGTAGCTGCCCGTTGTTAATTCTCCCACATAGAGATAAAGGGTAAAAACGTCATTGTCATAAACAAAAAGAGAAGCCTGTCCCGGGCCTTCCAGGTAAAAAGGTACCGTGTCCGTAAATTGAGAGCGGATAATGGCCAGGATTTGCGGCGGGAGATCGTAGATATACCCATATTCATCGGGCACTGCAACTGTAATCAATTGACCTTTCCCATATGTATCCCGCAGCACGATGGGATAGTTTTCTTCACCCACCACGGCTTTTGCCAGTGTCCAAGTAGTATTATTACGATGCTCCAGTAGTGGGAAAGTCATTTTGTGCCGGCTATACCAGTACTCGGAAAAGACAACACCGCCGGACTGAAACTGATTGGAGCGAAAACGGCGGCCGCGATAGCGAATGGATGTGAGTTGGTCAATCCCCTTATTTAACCCCTCAAGGACAAAGCCGGAAGTTACAACGGCTTTGCCGCCTGCAGCCACAAATTTCTCCAGCTTACTGATAATATCGGGATCTTTATGCGCCTGAACCGTTAAGAAAACGGTTTTACTTTCATTAAAGTCCGGAAAATTAGGTGTATGCTCAAAGGGAATCCCCGCCATGCCGAGGAAATCCTCCAGATGATCTTCCCCCTGGGCGTTGGGCGGTAGATAGCAGGGCGTCCCCAGGCAATTACCGGCCTGGGTGAGAAAACGGTCAATGAAATCAAGCTGCAAACCCAGCGGGGTAACGACACGGTTTTTATACAGAGAGCCCCAACAAAAAAGAGTTAACTCCTTTGACTTGGCAAAGGCAGACAGATAAGCCTGCTCAAGATAGATATCTATTGGCGTACAACCATAGGGATCAAACCAGCTGCCCAGGTTTTTACCGGGGGCATAATTTTCCAAAAGGCGCACCAGGGAATAACTTAAATAGCGGGGCAGGTGCTGATCTGTGGCTTTTGTGTTACGTGTTTCCGTGCCGGTATAAATCCCGTCAAAAATATGTCTTTGCACGGCAGGGTCGTAACCTGCTTCCTGATACGATTCAACCCAGTTGGGAAATTTAATAATGATTTTACAATTAGGATTCACTGCCTTTGCTGCTTTCACAATGAGATTTTCACTGACTTCCGCCAAAAGTCTTGTCCGGAATTCTTCCCAGCTCTGATTTCCTTTGGCCTCACAACATTCCCGGCAGGTGCAGTTGGTAAAAAACCAATCATCAATAATAATTTCATCAAAAAGGCGGGCCGTGTATTGAACAGTTTTAACAAGATGAGCGCGCATATTTTGGTTTACATAGCAGTAGGTACCGCCCAAACGTTGTTTTTCCTGATCTGCTTCCGTCAGGTTGTGCACAGTTGTAGTCAGGGCACCTGACACTTCTATGCCTTGAGACTGAAAAAAATTTCTGATCATCTCCAACTGCTTTTGCGGCACCATTAAACCGTCACGATACGGTTCAAGATAGATTTTGTCACAACCGCAGTAATGTTTGAAAAATCCCAGCTGTTTGTTTAACGCCTTTTCGGAAATATCCACCATATTTTGTGCTGTACAATAAATAGCCAGTTTAAAATTTTTATATCTCACTGCAATCTACCCCTTTCGCAAAAGATCAACCACCCAAAAGTTAATTCCATTTTACCCACATTATACCACTGCCAACTACATAAAGCTGCTAAATTTTTTTCCTAATGTTTTTTGTCTAAAACTAGGATAAAATTAATATAGGTACTATTAGTGGCACTATCCAAAACAAGTTTTCGGAATTTTCGTTCTACTTTTGGCCTGTCAAAACTTTAAGCTACAAACATGAAACAGATACTTCAAGCAATTTTCTTGGCCGGAGAAAAAAGAGAAAAGAGCTTGAGGGGATGAATCATGGAAAGCTTGCTGGTTATCTCCAGGTTGTATCTTCTTGCCCTTGTCTACAATTTCATCATGCTTGTCCTTTTAAGTTGGTGTTATCCCGAAACATTTTCACTGGTGCAGTACCCGCTCAGTTGGCTGGGAAAAATCGTCCTTGATAGCGGCCTCACCAATATTCTGGCGGCAGTTTTGTTTGCTGCAGGAAACCTTTTCAATATGTATCTTTGGAAAAAAGTAATGGATGAATTAACTAAAACAAGCATGGGCAAGAAACTAACGGCAAAAATTTTCGGCAACTTTATACTGCTTGGCTTCCCGCTTTTGGCCTTACCTTGTGATGTCTTTGTCCTGCTGCATAGCATCGGTGGAGGTTTACTGGTAGGAGGGCTGTGGGCTATGACCACCTGGCTGCTTTATTATGCCAGAAACGACCTCGGACGGCGTAACCACCTGCTGCTGCAGGTAGTTCTGCACTTTGCCGCTTTATATTGTTTTTATCATTTTCTTCTGGACAGCGACTTAAAAGGATTAAGTCAAAAACCTTTACTTTTGGCCATAACTATTGGCTCGGGAGCCAGCCTCAATACGCTCCTGCAAACGCGCTACGGCATAAACCTTTTTAGAATGCCTTTTTTCCATTCCTACAAATATTAACACGAAAAATTTTACGCAGACTAAAACTTACCCGGCTGAGTTTTTTCTTGTTTTAAGCAGGTTAAAATGGTCCGGATCAAGAAATTAAAAATTATCTATTTTTAAAATCTTAATAAAATAAATATACAATGTTTGCGGGGCAAGTATTTAATATCAAGAAGGAGGCAAAAAAATGACTGATTATAACAAGTATGGCCGGGAATTGGACGAATTGCTAAAGTTGCGTTATGCACCTATAGCCATAAAACTTTTAAAGACTGAAGATGATATTCCCGAGGGGAGCTTGCGCCCCAAAAGAGATTTAGGGGAGCACTTGGCATTATGCCAGGCCTTTGCCATGGTGCGCCGTCAACGAACAAGTCTGGTTTTGCTAAAAGAAGATCATTGGTGTGTCTGGCCCCTGATTAGTTTTGGGCTGGTGGAATTCCGCAAGGGTGAAGATTACTACGACCAGGTAGTTTCCATCAATTTTATTGAAGACCCGCAAAAAGCTAAAGAGTTTTTTGAAAAAAATTATCCCCGCCTGGAAAACGGGGGGAATATTGGTTTAGCCATGGCACCACTGGATACATGCAATTTTGAACCGGATTTAGTTTTGATCTATGCCAGACCTGCCCAATTGAGAAATATGGTGATGGCGGTAAAATTTAAAACGGGTGAGCTGCTGAAAAGTGAGTTTGATGGGGCAGATTCCTGTGTCTATTCAACAATACCGGTATTAAAAACCGGTGATTATAGAATTACAGTTCCCGATCCCGGTGAGTATGAGCGGGCTTTAACTGATGAAGATGAAATGATTTTTTCCGTCCCGGCTGCCAAACTGGCAGAACTGCTGGATGGACTAAAGAAACTTTCCGACAGGGGGTTTGGCTACCGGCAACTTTTTATGGAAATGAAACTGGATTTTGCCCGCCCGCAATTTTATGATGATTTATTCAAAAGATGGGGTTTAGAGCAGGGAGAAATCTGGAAAAGATAATTTTAAAGAGATAAAAACTTTAGATTAAATGTTCGGAAAAAGAGCAAACCACCCTCATTCACTAAAGCTGAGGGTGGTTTTTAGCTTGGAATGCGTGGCATAGTCTGAATTTGAGGGAAAAGCAGCTTACTTTGTAGTGATTAAAATGCCGGGACGACACTGCCTGCATAATTTTCTTCAATAAATGCTTTTACTTCCGGTGACTGCAGGGCTTGAGCAAGCTTTTTGACACTTTCTTTATCTTTATCTTCTTCCCGGACAACCAGGACGTTAGCAAAGGGAGAATCTTTAGGTTCCATGAAAATGGAGTCTTCCACCGGGTTTAGATTTGCTTCCAGGGCATAGTTACTGTTAATAACACAAATATCGAGATCGGCCAAAGCCCGGGGCAGCATAGCGGCATCCATCATTTGGATTTCCAGCCCTTTGGGATTCTCGACGATATCGGCATCTGTAGCCGTGACCCCGGCCCCTTCTTTCAGTTTGATCAGTCCGGCAGATTCAAGCACATTCAAAGCCCGGCCGCCGTTAGTGGCATCATTGGGAATACCAATGGCAGCTCCGTCAGGCAACTGGTCAAGACTGTCAATTTTAGTGGAATAAACGCCCATAGGTTCGTTATGCACTTTAGCTACCCAGACCAGGTTGGCATTATTTTTTTCATTATAGTCCTCAAGATAGGGTATGTGCTGGAAGAAGTTGGCGTCAATCTTTTTATCACTTAAGGCCGGGTTAATTAATACATAATCGGTAAACTCTTCGATTTCTAACTCAATGCCTTCCTTTTCCAGCAGCGGTTTAACAATATCCAGGATTTCAGCATGGGGTTTAGCTGTAGCCCCCACCACTAACTTGCCGGGATCACCGGTCTTATTACCGCTACTCCCACAGCCCGTAACAACTACTGCCAGTAAAAGAAGAGAACATAATAAAGCAAAAATTTTTTTCATTAATTATTACCCCCTGTTTTTACTTGCTTTTTGGGCGAGTTTTTCGCCAAGGAATTGCACACCCTGAACTACCAGGATTAAGACAATAACGGTTGCCCACATGATTGTATTTTCATAGCGCTGGTAACCGTAGTAATAAGCCAGTGTCCCCAAGCCACCTCCCCCGACAATACCTGCCATAGCTGAATAGCCAATCAGATTAATGGTCGTTATGGCAACTCCTAAAATTAAGGAGGGTTTTGCTTCCGTTAATAAAACTTTGGTGATAATAGTCCAGGTGTTGGCTCCCATAGACAAAGCTGCTTCAATTAATCCNCATTCTATTTCTTTCAGGGAGGTTTCCACCAGCCGGGCTACAAATGGGATGGCGGCCAAAGTAAGCGGGACGATGGAAGCCACAGTACCAATGTATGTTCCCACCAGCAGCCTGGTAATGGGAATGATTAAAATTAAAAAGATAATGAAAGGTATGGAACGAGTGGCATTAATAATCCACCCCAGCACCCGGTTTACCACTTTATTTTCCATGATATGGCCCCGTTCGGTAATAACCAGGATCACACCCAGGGGCAGACCAAATAAATAACTGAAAAATGTTGATGTTGCAACCATGTAGATTGTTTCCCAGGTGGCAACCAGCAATCTTTCCATCAGCCAACTGTCAATCATTATTCAACACCTCAACTTCCAGACCCCGGCTTTGCAAATAATCTATAGCTTCCTGCAAATCATTGGACAGCCCCATTAACTCTAAAGTCAGATTACCGTAGGGTGTATCTTTAATCCGGTCAATATTGCCGTAAAGAATATTGGCCTCCACATCATACTTGCGGATCAGGGAAGAAATGATGGGCTCGCCGGCGGAGGTACCGATAAAAGCCACACGCACAAGCCAGGTTTGTTCCCGGTCACCCCCGGCAGTAGTACGGTGTAACAATTCCGCAGGAACTTCCCGGCTAAATACCGAATTCACAAAACTGCGCGCAGTAGGTGAACCGGGGGAAGTAAAGACATTCAGGACATCGTCTACCTCAATAATGCGGGAATTATCAATAACTGCCACCCGGTCACAGACCTCTTTAATCACATTCATATCGTGAGTAATAAGTAGAATAGTCAGGTCAAACTTTTTGTTGATATCCCTTAATAACTGCAAAATAGAGCGAGTGGTCTGGGGATCCAGGGCCGATGTGGCTTCATCAGATAACAATAATTTGGGATTATTAGCCAAAGCCCGGGCAATACCAACTCTTTGTTTTTGCCCACCGCTAAGCTGGCTGGGATAAACATTTGCTTTATCAGTCAGTCCTACCAGCTCTAAAAGTTCATGTGTCCGTTTAATGGCTTCCTTCCGGGGAACTTTGGCAATTTCCAGCGGAAACATAATATTGCCAAAAACAGTTCTGGAAGACAAGAGGTTGAAATGTTGAAAAATCATGCCGATTTTTTGTCTGGTCAGCCGCAGTTCATGCTTATTTAAGGTGGTAATTTCCTGGCCGTCCACCAGAATTGAACCGGCTGTCGGTTTTTCCAGCATATTAATACACCTGATCAGTGTACTTTTACCCGCACCGCTTAATCCGATAATGCCAAAGATTTCACCCTTTTCTATGGTGAGACTGACATCATCTAAAGCAACAATTTTTTGCCCGGATGCGTGATAAATTTTAGTCAGGTTTTCGATCTTAATCACTTTTGTGCCCTCCCCAGGATTTTCCACACAATGCTTTGCATAGAGACCATAAATATAACTATTTCCTCAACGAAAGCGGAAAACCTGCTATCTAAATAAAGTTTATCTCCATCATATCATAACGGACACATCATTATTGCATACAATAATTAGAAAGTAAAGTAGGACAAATCCTGAAAAGCACCGGGAAAAGCAAGTGAAGCGGCCTGGAATGGTAAAAAACCGTCTGTATAGTTACAAACGGTTTTTCGATAATTTTTTTTCGCTTATGCTTTGGCAATTTTTTTACCGAACTCTACGGCGGCAAGCTGCTGGTCATTATCGGGATACCAGGTGGTTTTCAGCTCTTCGTCAATTAACTGAAAACCGGCTTTCTCCAATAATTCCCGGATATACTTCACCGCTTCCCCGCTCCAGCCATAGCAGCCGAAAGC